>JUEG02001230.1_pt1 | contig 40099 bp, 38 predicted proteins | sample 432341 | NCBI WGS metagenome assembly JUEG02 (sample SAMN02953476, study PRJNA257561) | rock porewater metagenome | biome: terrestrial; feature: Opalinus Clay rock; material: porewater; isolation source: Opalinus Clay rock BIC-A1 borehole | place: Switzerland: Mt Terri URL, St-Ursanne ... | reverse complement strand
TCCAGGGCCAAGGATACTTGGGGCATAGCCCCTGGGGAAAGTAGGATCCAAACAGCAGGAGGATTCGTCAAGGGACGCCGTTTGGCGAAAGTCTCCACTGGAGACTTTCGTATCGCCAGGTAAACAAGCGAAAGGACTATCTCTTAATGAGTTAGTCCTTTTTGTGTTAGTCATATGTAAAATTGAGGTGTCTTGGGCACGGGGTTCCACCCGTTCGGGATCCACACTGCTGGAGAGTGCTTTATATGTCGCAGTGTGGCGAAAAGCTCGTCCGCTTTTCGTCACATTGCAGGAGATTGCGTTATGAGTCGCAATGTGGCGAAAGTCTCATCCGACTTTCGTCACACTGCAGGAGTATGCGTTATAAGTCGCAGTGTGGCGAAAAGCGCGTTCCTTCGCCACGAAGTGTGTCCTTTGGGGCGGGTGGCTCGGCGAAACTCTATCCTACGCCGAAAGGTATTCCTTTACGGATCACGGCTTCGGCGATACTCTCCACTGGAGACTATCGTACCGGAGACTTTCGTCACTGGAGACTATCGTGCTTTTCGTTACATTGCTGGGACATTTAGTCGACTGGATAACTGTATAAATTGTTACTTTTTATTGCTCCTGGGCTAGGTGCTTTGCGTATATTCTTAGTGTTTCCATCATTTCACAATTGGGGCAGATATTAATCTCATCGTTAGATTTTTTAGTATAGTTATACTCCTTCTCGCATTTTGGGCAGATAGGGCATTTCTGATCTTCACTCATTAGCACATTCCCACTTTCCTATTTTCTTTGGTCACCGTTCTAGTATAAGCATGTTTTATTTTGGTCTACAGATATTATATGCATTAGTTTAAGTTCCTTCGCCTACAAGATCAGTTCCTTCTGGTTATTTAATCTTTATTTTGTATAAGCCATGTTCATTACAGTAGGCATAGAGATTACCATCGTACATTTTTGGAATTCGCAATTCTGCATTTTGCTGTGGATATAACTTCACAAGCAGCACTCTATCACAAGCTACATAGGATACAAACGAAATATAGTGCTTTTTGCTCATTTCATGTTTTATTGCAATATAGTAGTCATTTTCAATGTCAGTCACAATAATCTTGTGCGTTTCATCCTCCAGCTTTGCAATTAAGCCTTCTAGTTTTCTACCACAGCAAGAGATTTCAGCCTCACTTGTACTGGTAATTATATTGGTGCAAGTTTTACATACATAAAATTTAATTCGCTTCATATTTCCTCCATCAGGATCTTTTTGTTCTAAATCACCTAGTAAAATTCTTTCAATGTTAACATCTAATATTTTGGAGAGGTTACCTAGCAATGATACATCAGGACAACCAAGACCACGCTCCCATTTTGAGATTGTCTTATCGCTTATATTCATCTTATTGGCGACATCTTTTTGGGTCATGTTTTTCTCTTTTCGCAAGCTTGAAATTAAAACTCCTACTTTACCACAGTCCATAGCAGTTACCTCCTTGTCTATGACTAAAATATAATTGCTAATAGGTAATTTTTCAATAAACGCTCCGTAGAGTAGTTAATATCACTGAACCAAAAAAATGGCAGGTGTTTTTTATTCTTTGGACAATTACTCCATATCGGAATGCTGCTTTGAGAAGAATGCAATTTATACAGAAAACACTACAATGAGTATATATTCGGATAAAATTTATAATAATAAGGGCAAGTATGATGAAGAGATCTACTGCATTCCCGTAAAACCTAGTAGTAATAGCCGCTTCAGGATACTTCTATATTGTGTACATCTTCTCAACTTGTTGAAACTAAGATATTAACTTTGACTGCAGCTTTGTAAGGAGGAATTAGATTTGGATTTCAGTTTTATATGGAAAGCCAGCGTCATTGTAATTGGTGGAGTACTTATTCTACGCTTAGCTGGAAGAAAATCAATTTCACAACTGACGGTTGCTCAGACAGTAATGATGGTTGCTGTTGGATCATTAATTATTCAGCCAGTGAGCGAAAGAAATATTTGGATTACTATGGTAATAACATTTATTCTTGTACTTTTGCTGATTGTTATTGAGTATATGGTCGTAAAATTTGACACCCTTGAAAGCTTTTTTTACGGCAAAGCAATTATAGTGGTTGAAAACGGTACGATTAATCAAAGAAATATCAAAAAATTACGTTTAACGGTTGATACTTTAGAACTAAGAATCAGACAGCTAGGCCTTCATAATATCGGTGATTTACAATGGGCCACGATAGAAGCAAACGGTCAATTGGGGTACATGCTAAAACCTGAAAAGCAATACGCTACTAAAGAGGATATCCAGGTGTTAATATCGATGCTTCAAGCAAACATGCCTAGTGTACCTATCCGAACACCAGTTACTGATCCAAATGTATCCGATAACCTATTTACAGAAGTTAAAAATAAGGAACATTTAAAAGGTCCACCAGAACACTTGAAATGAGGCAGAAAGAATGGATGTATTGCAAAAGTATAAAACATTCATAGTTATCCTTTTTAAATGGATAGTTTGGGGAGGGGTTATCGGTGTAACCATAGGCTCAATAACGGCCTTCCTTTTGACGACCAACGATTTCCTTGGAGATGTTCGACAAGCAAACTTTTGGCTAATTTTTTTTCTCCCTCTAGGAGGCATAGCAATAGGCTATATATATATGAAGTATGGTATGAACTCTGGAAATGATGCTGCTAAAGGAAATAACCTGATTATAGATGGAATCCATGGAAAAGCTAAGGTACTAAGGAGAATGGGACCGATTGTTTATTTAGGGACATTTCTTACAGTCTTCTTTGGTGGGTCAACGGGTAGAGAAGGTGCAGCCATCCAAATGGGAGGAAGTATCGCTTAGTAAAAAAGTATTACAAGGGGCTTGTCTCATAATGAAGTCTGAGGACATTCATGAAAAGGCAGCTCCTTTTAAATTCCGAGAACAAATGAGAGAGGTTCTTGTCGTCTTTCCAACAGTCACTAGTTTTTTATATTGGCACTTAGATATGGTTGAAGGATATATGAGAAAAATATAGAAAGGTTATTTAGTTAATAACTTGGGTGAATTTGTAATAAAATACATTCTTTTGGCTATATATGGAGGAGTAAAATGACAACTATAAAAACGATTTCAGTTAAATCGTTTGGGCGAGGGGTGGCACGTAGTATGCTGATCATACCTGCTGTTTACTTGTTTGTATGTTTATTCTTGTGGGAGTACTGCTGGCATCTAGTCCTGGAAAAGTTGAACCTTTCTTAGATGAAAACGGAAGGCCTTTGGCAGGTAGCATTTCAGAAAAAATCTTTGTCAATATCAATGGGGTGGGGCAGGGGATGTTTATCAAGGGTAAGGATAAAACTAAGCCTGTAATACTTTTCTTGCATTGGGGTCCTGGTATGCCCGAATATGCGGTTAGTCGAAAATATCCTTTAGTTCTTGAGAACGACTTTACTGTCTGCTGGTGGGAGCAGCGAGGTGCCGGACTTTCCTACAGTTCTGATATTCTGCCCGAGACAATGACCTTTGAGCAATTGATATCAGACACCCTGGAAGTGACAAATACCTTCGCAAGCGCTTTGGACAGGAAAAGATTTACCTCATGGGGCATTCGGGGGGATCCTTTATTGGTATCCAAGCGGCGGCACGGGCCCCAGAGTTCTACAAGGCCTATATTGCCGTGGCTCAGATTTCAAATCAGCTCGAGTCAGAAAAGTTGGCATACAACTATATGATTGAACAGTTTAGCAGGCTTGGGGACAAAAGTATGTTACAAAAGTTTGAGAAATACTCTATTAATGAGATAAACCTGCCTTCATACTATACTATGCGTGACGCGCCAATGCACAAGCTTGGCATTGGTACTACGCATAATATGAAATCTGTAATCAGTGGTGTCTTTTTACCTATAATGCTGCACAATGAGTATACCCTAAGCGAAAAGATAAACATATGGCGTGGCAAATTCTTAACTACAAAAACCTACGATTTATGGAGAAAGCTGGTTGCAACAGATTTAACTAAGAAGGTGCAGGGGTTGGATATTCCTGTTTATTTTATACATGGCATATATGATTATACGGTATCTTATTCTTTGGCACAGGATTATTTTGAGGAACTACAGGCGCCTATTAAAGGATTTTACACGTTTGAACTATCAGCGCACAGTCCATTGTTTGAAGAGCCCGAAAAAATGCAGCAAATTTTGCAGGAGGATGTTCTGGTAGGAGTTAATAACCTTGCCGACATAAAGTAGGCGATTATTCCGTGGTTTTTATAAATAAGGTTTCATTCTTCATTATCCAATAATTAGCTGCATATATAATTTAGCCCTCCAACTTATTTTAAAGGGAAGATGAGATTTTTGTCGAATAAAATAAAGTTAATAATATTCTCGTAGAGGAATGGTGGATTTTGGCTCGTTTAGAAAATGAGTTCGCAAATATCAATAGGAAATTAAGTAAACCGGTTTATCATCGACGAAATCTATTTAGAGGGTTACATTCTTTCGTATCTGTATTAGGGCTTACAGACATCGGGTATGTATTTACAACTTTGGCAATGTTAGTTAAGTCTATTCTCTTTATAGGACTTATTAATAATGATAATGCGACGAGATTTAGTCTTGTGAAAGCATTTTACAGTTTTAGCTCTTCACCCCCTATAGATATCTATATTTTCTTCAGTGTTATAGTACTGAGTTTAGCCTTTATGTCTAAGGGCAGGAACCGGCTTTGGTTTCTGTTTTTTTGCAATAGTATATTTTCTCTGCTTCTTATTATAGATTTAATGTATTATCGCGGCTATAGTAGCTTTGTTACTCCATATTTGATCGGACAAACAACTAATTTGGACAATCTGTCTAGCAGTATAATATCAATGTTGCGTAAAGTTGATCTGTTGTTTGTCCTTGACCTGCTATTCTTTTTAGTTATAGGTTTGAAGTATAAGACCGTATATCTCAAGACACAAAGAGCTATTTACACCTCGATAATTCTTTTGATTTTTTCAGTCTCGTATATTTATTATCAGCATGTTCAAATGGACCTAAAAGGAAACGGCCATGAGATGCTGTTCAGGGTCGCATGGTCTCCGAATCAGACCATGTCTAATCTTTCACCCCTAGGGTACCACGCTTTTGACATTTATAACTATTTCAAAGATAGTAAGGACGCAAAAATAACTTCTGAGGAAAAAGAACTGATTAAAAATTGGCTTATTGAAAACAAAGAGAAATTGCCGTCCAATGAATATGAGGGTATTTTTAAGGGCCAAAATCTTATTATGATTCAAGTAGAGTCTCTCGAAACATCGGTTATAAACCAAAAAATTGACGGTCAGGAAATCACTCCAAATCTTAATAAGCTATTAGATAATAGTTTATACTTTTCCAATTTTTATGAACAAGTGCATAATGGCTCAAGCTCAGATGCGGATTTAATGGCTAATACTTCGGTTTATCCCATACGAACCGGTTCGACCTTTTTTCGTTTCCCTAATAATTCTTATAATTCATTACCTAAGATTTTAAGGGAGGATGGGTATAATACCCTAGCTATTCACCCTGATAAAGGATCTTATTGGAATTGGATGCCAGCCCTGAAGGCCATGGGATTTGAAAAGACAATGGATGAAGCCAGTTTTAACACAGAAGAGAAGATTGGTTTGGGAATTTCTGACGGAAGCTACTTTAAACAAATAGCAACTATTATACCAGAACAGAAGCAGCCCTTCTATGATTTTATGGTTACTTTAACAAGTCACAACCCCTTTGACTTACCAGAAAAATATCGATCACTTATTCTTAGTGAAGACCTTGATAAGACGAAGCTCGGAGGATACTTTCAAAGTATTCGTTATACCGACGAGCAAATCGGCATTTTTTTGGAATCACTTGAAAAAAGCGGGGTTCTGAATAATACAGTGGTTGTAATCTATGGGGATCATACAGGAGTTCACAAATACTATAATGATGAAGTTCAAAAAATTCAGCCCCAAGAAAGCTGGTGGCTCGATGACAGTAAACGAATTCCTCTTATAATCTTCCATAAGGGAATGAACGGACGAGAGATTCCGACCACAGGTGGACAAATTGATACAATGCCCACGATTGCCTATCTGATGGGTATTAATGAAGAACGTTACAGTAATACAGTGTTTGGACGAAATTTGCTAAATACCAAAAAGGATTTCGCAGTGTTAGCCAACCGGCAATACATGGGAGACGCAGAGAATAGTACTGAATTTGAACACCATATCAAAGGAATCGATATCTCAGATCTCGTCATTCGAAAAAATTACTTTAAAGTAGCGGGATATAAATAAGAAGGACTTTGACAAGTTTCGACGAAATATTATTCATTAACTTATTATTTTGAAAGTATAGAAATGGAGGTGTTAAACTTGGAGGAAAAACAGCGTGTGATCCAGGAATACGTACCGGGCAAACAAGTGACAATGGCTCATATTATCCCGAATCCACAAGGAGATATTCACGAACGATTAGGGATCGTAACTACAGGTGCCATTGGGATTATGACGATTACGCCCAGCGAGGCAGCTATTATTGCAGCTGATGCTGCAAGCAAAGCCGGGGATATTCAACTTGGGTTTTTAGATCGCTTCACTGGTTCTCTGGTCATTACAGGGGATGTTTCCAGTGTTGAAGCTGCCTTACGGGCTGCCGTAAGTACCCTTGTTAACATTTTAGGGTTTTCAGCGGCTGAGGTGACGAGAAGTTAATGGGTAGAATACTTTTAATTGGGGGAATTGGTGCTGGCAAAACCTCTTTGAAGCAAATGCTTATGAATGAGCAAGTCAGCTATCAAAAAACACAGATGCTAGATTTTTCTCACACCTTTATTGATTGTCCGGGTGAATATCTTGAGATTCCGCGCTTTTATCATGTCTTAATTGATACAAGCCATCAGGTTTCAGAAATTTGGGCACTTCAAGATGCTACGAAGCAAAGGACATTTTATCCTCCCAAATTCTCAAAGGTTTTCCGCAAACCTGTTATTGGAATTATCACTAAAGTTGATTTGCCAAAAGCCAATATAATACAAGCTCATTCGTTTTTGAATTATGCTGGAATAGAAGAGCCTTTTTATACAATGTCCGTCATGAATGGGGAAGGAGTTGCTCCTTTGCGAATGCGATTGGAGGAGTTGAATGAATTGCGCAACGGTTAAAGGTTTATGTATTAAATACACAAGCCTTACTGAAGAAGAAATTAAGATATTGGAAACAATGGCTTTACAGATCCCGCATACTGCCGAAATGACAGGGACAGACATTTTTATTGATGCACCTCTGAAAGACGGGGTAGATGCCGTAGTATTGGCGTGGGCCAGCCCCAAGAATAGGTCCTTATATCGTCATAATGTCGTTGGTGAATTAGCCTTAGCTACTAGTGAGCCTGCAGTTTATCGAACCTTAAAAACTGGTGAAACCAGTCGTAATGTACGAGGTGTAAGCCAAGAGGGGATTCCCATCGCCCAGACTGTCGTTGCTATTCGCAATTCTGCAGAGGACGTAATAGGTACTCTGATAATGGAACGGGATATTTCAGAAGAATTACGGCAAGAAGAGCAAGTAGAGTTTTTGACTCAAACGGCCGAACGACTAAGTAATACTTTAATGAATTTGTCAATGACAGGCGCACAGTTTGAAAATTGGGTTGGAAATGGAATATTTGTCTTAAACAAATATAGCAAAATTACCTATGTAAATAAAAAAGCAGCTAAGATTTATCAAGAGTATCATGGCTTTGAGGCTCTTGGGCAAGACTTTTTGTTTACAATGTTTAATTGTTCTTCATTAAACGAACTACTAGATAATCTTGAAAATCCGGCCGAGTTTTGTATTCTTAATAAAAGTTACCTCTTTCAGGCGTATCCCTTAGTCACATATGGAGATTTAAGTGGTTGTGTTATATCTTTTAGAGATATAACTGACCTTCGTCGAAAAGAGCAGGAACTAAATGCTAAGAGTACGGTAATCCGGGAAATTCATCATCGTGTTAAGAACAACCTTCAAAATGTTGCGGCTTTACTACGTTTACAGATGAGGCGGTCGGATTTAGAGGTTGTAAAAGCGGAGTTTTCGGCAAGCATTAATCGAATTATATCTATTGCAATGGTCCATGACGTTTTCGCCTGTCAAAACTGTGACTCTATTGATTTGAAAGCGCTTTCTCAGCGTATCCTAAGTGCTTTATTAGAAGGTTCGATGCCACCTGAGCAGAACATTGATGCTCGTGTCGAAGGCCAAACGCTTCTCTTACCAAGCAGTCAAGCTGTCCCTTTAGCTTTAGTCATTAATGAACTATTGACCAATAGTTTTAAACATGGAATTCGTAATTTAGATAACGCTCTTATCATCTTATCAATTACAGAAAAAAGAGGAACCATATCCCTTACAATAAGAGATAACGGACCGGAACTAGAGGTTCCTTTTGATCAAGTGAAACAACGACGCTTGGGATTGCAGATTGTTGATTCACTAGTGGGAGATCAATTAGGTGGAGAGTTCAGAATGGAACGTATTGAAGGAATGACGATTGTAACGGTATACTTTCCAAAACATAGTTCGGAGGGACAGTTATGAGCGAGCTATCCATCTTAGTTGCGGATGATGAGGCATTAATTCGTTTGGACATCAAAGAAATGTTGCAAGGGGCTGGACATATTGTTTGTGCTGAAGCAAACAATGGGCTGAAAGCGGTTGAATTGGCTAAATCGTTTGCTCCAGATTTAGCAATCCTCGATGTGATGATGCCGGGAATTGATGGATTGGAAGTAGCAAAATGTTTACACTCCATGAATATTCCTGTTTTATTGCTTACCGCGTACAGTCAGTCAAAACTTATTAATCGGGCAGAGAAAGTAAGTGTGTATGGCTACCTTGTAAAACCAATTACTGAAGAAGATCTTTTGCCAGCCATACAAATTGCTTATGCGCGTTGGAGAGAGATGCAAGACGTCCGCTTTAAATTAAAAACGACTCAGCAAGAGTTGCATAGTCAAAAACTAATTTCCCGAGCTAAGGCTATCCTAGCAACTCGTGAGGGAATTAGTGATTATGAAGCTCACCAATTACTAATTCATCAGGCAATGGATCTTCGAATAACTGTTATTAAACTAGCTGCTCAGATTGTAAACAGTGTAACAAAGGGACTTTAAGATGTTTAAAAATTTATAATAACGATGCTTAAAAAGAAGGAAAAAGCTATAAGACCGCGAATTATTGTATTATAGATGAAGAATAGCTCTGCCTTGCAGAGACGTTAGTTTATACAAAGGAATAGCGGGCAATAATGCCCTTTATCACATCCTGGATTTTCGGGGTGTGATAAAGGGCATTATTTTTTTCTAAAAGTTAAGAAAGGAGAAATAAGGACAAAACGTTGATATGCCCTTGTCGGTATTAAGTGTCTCATCCCATAATATTAAAGGAGGTTTTTTGTGTGACAACGGAGACTAAACTAGTGACTCCCGGAACAGATGGAAATGTACATTTATCCAGAGTACTTAAACCAATTCATTTATGGGCACTCGCAGTAGGCTTAGTCATCTCGGGAAACTATTTTGGCTGGAGCTATGGATTCGGGGCAGGTGGGCCTATGGGATTAGCCCTAGCCTTAATTCCAGTCACGATCTTTTATGTAACCTTTATTTTGTCTTACTCTGAGCTGGCAACGGCAATCCCTCATGCTGGCGGTCCTTCGGCTTATGCGCGTAGAGCTATGGGTCCATTTTGGGGGTATATGAATGGTATTAGCTGTTTGATTGAGTTTGTGTTTGCTCCTCCAGCTATTGCTTTGGCTGTCGGTGGGTATATTAACTTTCTCATTCCCTCCGTCCCAACCTTGACTGCATCTGTTGCCGCTTTCTTATTTTTTATCTTTGTGAACTACTTAGGAATGAGAACCTCTGCCATGGTAGAGTTAGTGGTTACCATTATTGCCCTTGTTGGTTTAGTTATTTTCTGGGTTGCTGCGGCTCCTCACTTTTCGATGACAAGAGTTATGGCAGAGCCGCTCCTTCCTTTCGGTATGAAAGGAGTTATGGCAGCTGTTCCTTTTGCAATCTGGTTCTATCTCGCTATTGAAGGCGGAGCTATGGCTGCCGAAGAAATGGTGAATCCACAAAAAGATATCCCAAAAGGTTTCTTGAGTGGTATGGGCACCTTAATGATCATGGCCTTCTTAACCCTTTTCCTAACGGCAGGTATTGCAGATTACAACTTAGTCTCAGCAGTGGATTTTCCTTTGCCCATTGCTTTAGCCCAAGTCTTTGGCGATACTGCCTTTATCGTTATTTTAGTCAATATCATTGGTTTGTTCGGCTTAATTGCTTCTCTGCATGGGATTATCGTGGGTTATTCTCGTCAAACTTATGCGATGGCTCGGACGGGGTATTTGCCTAAATTTTTGGCTTACGTCGACCCTAAACGTCATACTCCAGTATGGGCATTGTTAGTTCCTGGAATCGTTGGACTGGGTGTCGTTCTCACGGGACAGACAGCGATCGTTATTACTATAGCAGTTATTGGTTCTGTAGCCCTATATATGCTTAGCTTAATCAGCCTGTTTATCTTACGATCAAAAGAACCCAATCTAAAACGACCCTTTAAAGTATCCTATCCAGTGGTCCCAGTCATTAGCTTTATTACGGGTATTTTTCTGACGATTAGTGTCTTTATATCAAGTGTTCCCGCTTTAAAATGGGCAGCACTTGTTTATGTCATTGCTATCGCCTACTACTTTATTTGGGGTAACAAGAATATTAGACCGTTTGAAGAAGAGTTTGGCGTTTTAGATGAACTGGATTCCTAATACGTATCTTGGAAGAAAAGCCTCTTAAAAGATTGGAGTTAAAGAAAATATCATGGCTAAAGAGATGACTCTAGTCAGTGTGGGGATCGATGTCGGAACAACAACGACTCAGTTGGTCATTTCACGGCTTACCTTAGTTAATGTAATGCCTGGAAGTCAAGTGCCAAAAGTAGAAATTAGCCATAAAAGCATCTCCTATATGGGTAAAGTTCACTTCACTCCCTTTGAAGATCGCAGGCATGTTGACGGCGGCGCACTTCGAAAAATAATCGCCAAAGAATATGAGAAGGCAGGAGTGAAGCCTGAACAGATTGACACAGGGGCTATTATTATTACTGGGGAGACCGCTAAAAAAGAGAACGCCTCGGAAATCATCCATTCTTTGGCAGATTATGCGGGAGATTTTGTCGTAGCGACGGCTGGACCAGATCTTGAAAGTGTAATCGCTGGAAAAGGATCGGGAGCCGAGGCGCTCTCCAAGCGCTTACATGCGTGTATTGCCAACATCGACATCGGTGGAGGGACTACAAATATTGCATATTTTGATCGGGGTAAATGTATAGGGACAGCGTGTATCAATGTTGGTGGACGGCTCTTAGAGGTTGATCCAATATCGCACCGTTTAACTTACATTTCCTCTCCTGCCCAGAAGATACTGAATGAGTATTGTACAGAAACCTCAAAAGTTCAAAGTGGAAACGAATTAGTTTCGGTAAAAAACTGCTTACGGAGTATGGTGGAATGTGTGGAACGGGTTGTTTTTCAAGAACCTCTACTTGCTCAGGACAGTTGCCTAGTAATGACGAATTTGTTACCGAATGTTAAGATCGATGGTGTGGTCTTTTCCGGAGGGGTTGCAAAATATATTTATCTGCCTGGAATTGAGGAATGGTGGATTCACGGAGATGTTGGGCCACTCTTAGCAGAAGCATTTCAGGAGAGTCGGATTTATTCCTCTTTCCCTATACATGAAGGATCAGAAACAATCCATGCTACAGTGCTCGGGGCGGGAGCTCACACTGTGAATGTATCAGGGTCGACAATTACGGTTAGCGAGCATTCATTGCCTTTACGCAATGTACCAGCTGTTTTTCCAGAATCGGAGACGTCAGGTAAGTTTTCGTGGCTTAAATCTGTAGATAATTATCTTGACTCTCTCTACCATACAGTTGCGCTGATAGTTCCACCTTTGCCCAATACGGATTTTTTAACGATTCTTACCTTAGCTGAAACTCTAGCCTCTGAATTGCCGTTAATCAAGGGAGAGCCTAAAGTGGTTATTGCCCAACAAGATATTGCTAAAGTACTTGGACAAACCCTGCAAAGACTTCTTCCTGCTATACCTTTGGTTTGTTTGGATGGTATAGAGCTGGCCTTTGGAGATTTTCTGGATATTGCTAAACCATTACCCTATCAAGATACAGTGCCTGTTATTGTCAAAACTCTGATTTTTGCCCGTTAATACTTTCCACAGAAGGGATGTGAAATCGTGAATCTGAAGACACGACTTTTTGGTCAAACCTTTAAATTTAAAGATGTCAAAGATGTTCTGGCTAAAGCAAACGAAGTTAAGTCAGGAGATATTCTCGCTGGCATTGCTGCGGAAGATGCAGCAGAACGGATTGCTGCCAAACGAGTTTTATCAGAATTAACCTTGGAAGATCTACGAAGAAACCCTGTTGTACCACTGGAGGAAGACGAGGTATCACGCATTATTGATGCTGATGTCAACGAACCGATCTATCATACGATTAAAAATTGGAGTGTTGCAGAGTTCCGAGAGTATATTCTTAGAACTGAAACTACTGGATCTGCCCTCCATAGGATAAGTCGCGGTCTCACCTCAGAGATGGTCGCTGCCGTCGCCAAACTTATGAGCAATCTCGATCTGATTTTAGGTGCTGCCAAAATTCAAAACTTGGCTCATTGTAATACGACGATTGGAAAAGCAGGGTGTCTGGCTTCCCGGCTTCAACCGAATCATCCTACGGATGGGGTTGATGGAATTTTAGCAAGTTTGCGTGAAGGATTGTCTTATGGTGTGGGAGATGCAGTGTTAGGACTTAACCCCGTTGACGATTCTGTGCCCGCTACCATCCGGAGCTTGGAAACCCTCTATAACTTTGTAGAGGAATGGCAGATCCCTACTCAGGTTTGTGTTCTGGCGCATATCACAACTCAAATGAAGGCCTTACGAAAAGGTGCTCCTGTTCATTTGTTATTCCAATCCATTGCAGGATCTCAGATTGGAAACGAAGCTTTTGGAGTCACTAAAGAAATTTTAGACGAAGCGTATGCCCTAGGATTAAAAGAGGGTCGCGCGACTGGGCCCAATATTATGTATTTCGAAACAGGGCAAGGTTCTGAGCTTTCATCTGAGGCACATCATGGTGCTGACCAAGTAACCTTGGAGGCGCGCTGTTACGGTTTAGCTCGTCATTATAACCCGTTTTTAGTGAATACCGTTGTTGGTTTTATCGGTCCGGAATATCTTTATGATACCCGTCAAGTGACTAGGGCAGGTCTGGAAGACCATTTCATGGGTAAACTTACAGGCTTACCTATGGGAGTGGATGCATGTTATACCAACCACATGAAAGCAGACCAAAATGATATTGAAAATCTTGCAACTCTTCTTGCCGCGGCAGGCTGCACATACTTTATGGGGATCCCCATGGGGGATGATGTGATGTTAAATTACCAGTGTACAAGCTACCACGATATTGCAACGTTGAGGGAACTCTTTCACCTAAGACCATTACCAGAGTTTGAAGCATGGGCGGAATCCATGGGAATCCTAGCTAAGGGTAAGCTTTCAGCCCGCGCTGGTGATGCAACGATATTCACAAGGTAAGGGGGGGATAAGAAAATGAGCTTAGAAGATAGTGTTCGCTTGATCGTGGAAGAGTTACTAAAAGGAATAGAGAAGGAAAAGAATCAAAGTTCAAATAGTTCTTCCCCTTTAGCAAACTCATCGATTATGGACGAAGGTGAGATAACAGATTTAGCAGAAATCGATTTGCAACGTTATTTACAAGTACCCAATCCAGTTAATAAGGAAATTTATAATGAGATGAAGCTTGCGACACCTGCTCGAATCGGAGTATGGCGAAGTGGACCTCGTCCTTTGACGGATACATTACTTCGTTTTCGCGCAGATCACGCAGTAGCGCAGGACTCTGTACTCGGTGTGGTTCCGGAAGAATTTCCAGCAAAGTATAAGATGGTTTCCATTCAAACCCTCTGTAAGTCGAAAGATGAATATCTCACCCGACCGGACTTGGGAAGAAAACTTGATGAAGAGAATTTAGAGATTCTCACAAAAGGATGCCCAAAAGGAGCCATGGTTCAAATCATTGTTTCAGACGGACTATCCAGTAAAGCGGTTGAAGCTAATATTCCTAACCTTCTTCCAGCCCTAATCCAGGGCCTTGAAGGAATGGGTGTTAAACTAGGCACCCCAATCTTTGTTCGAAATGGTCGAGTAGCCGTTATGGATACAATCGGTGAAGAGTTGAAACCCGAAGTTGCTGTAATCCTGATTGGAGAACGCCCTGGATTGGGAACTGCTGAAAGTATGAGCGCCTACATGGGATACAATCCACGACTGGGCATGGTAGAGAGTGAGCGAACAGTGATCAGTAATATTCACAAAGGTGGGACTCCTGCAGCAGAAGCTGGAGCGCACTTGGCAAGCTTAATTAAAAAAATTCTTGATGCTAAGGCGTCGGGTGTTAATCTAGAGTAAAGATCAGTAGCAAGCCAACTCTACTAGGTGGTTTCGACTATAAAGTGTTCTATGTTAATTAAATTGTCCTTATATAATGGGTGGTAAGAATAAATATGTAACCAATTTATAAAGAGAGAGTGAGAGGAGAGAGCACAATGGCTATAAGAGAAGATCTTGTTGCACTAGGAATGGTAGAAACCCGCGGAATCGTTGGAGCCATCGAAGCTGCCGATGCCATGGTCAAAGCAGCAAATGTGACCCTTATCGGGAAAGTAAAAGTAGGTGGTGCCTTAGTAACAGTTATGGTCCGAGGAGATGTCGGTGCTGTCAAGGCCTCGGTTGATGCTGGAGCCGCCGCAGCAGAGAGAGTTGGAGAACTCGTCAGTTGTCACGTCATTCCACGCCCGCATCAGGAGCTTGAAGCAATCTTACCGAAGCTTCCTGTAGTCGATGATAAGCCTAAAACAAAAAACGTTGAGAACACGAAATAAACCGTCGGAAGTAAGATAAACGTCCGGCATCAATAGGGAGGGTAACCATGATAGAGCCCATTAAGCCAAAAGTATTAGCTGTCAGATTAATCCCTAATGTGGCCCCTGATCTCGCCGAAAAATTGGGCCTCACTGGCTATCAGCGTTCCATCGGCATGATCACCGCAGACATCGATGATTCAACCTACGTAGCCTTAGATGAAGCTACCAAAAAAGCTGAGGTTGAAGTTGTCTATGCCAAAAGTTTTTATTGCGGAGCAGCCCGAGCCTCAGGTCCGTTATCTGGAGAAATCATAGGAATCTTAGCCGGTCAAAACCCAGCCGAAGTGCGAGCCGGAGTTGATGCTTGCATCGACCACCTCGAAAATGAATGCTTCTTCTATACTTGTGACGGTGGAAAAACCGCTTGGTTCCCACATACCGTCTCCCGAACCGGAAGTTATCTCTCTAAACTGGCAGGAATCGAAGAAGGGCAAGCACTGTCCTACCTCATCGCGCCCCCAATCGAAGCAATGTATGGCCTAGATGCGGCTTTAAAAGCTGCGGAGGTTACCATGAAAGCATTTTACGGACCACCGACCGAAACTAACTTTGGTGGCGGACTCTTAACCGGTTCACAAAGTGCCTGCAAATCAGCCTGTGAAGCCTTCCAGAGAGCTGTAATCGACGTTTGTGAAAATGGCCTAAAATTCTAGCATAAAGGGAGGTGCAGCTAGTATGGAACTCGATCGAGACCTATGTTCCTTACAAGAAGCCCGAAATTTAGTACGAGCTGCGCGCAATGCCCAAGAAGCTCTTAAAGACTTCACTCAAGAACAAGTCGATCATATCATCGACATGATGCGCGAAGCTGGCGAAGCAAATGCAGCAGGACTGGCTATGATGGCCGTCTCCGAAACCGGAATGGGAAACTACGAAGATAAATGCTTTAAAAACTACTTCGCTTCCCGAACTCTATATGACTTCATAAAACCCATGAAAACCGTGGGAATCATTCGAGAAGATCACGAACAAAAGCTATGGGAAATTGCCGAACCTGTCGGAGTCATAGCAGGGATTATTCCTACTACAAATCCCACATCAACCGTAATCTATAAAGCCATGATAGCTCTCAAAGCCCGCAACGCCATCGTCTTTTCACCTCACCCCAGCGCCGTACGCTGCACTAATGAAGCCGCAAAAATTATGCACCAAGCAGCCGTCGCAGCAGGAGCCCCTGAAGGAGTAATAGGATGCATCATGAATGTCTCTATGGGAGCTACCAACGAACTCATGAAACACCCCAGCGTTGCAATGATCCTAGCAACTGGTGGAAGTGCCCTAGTCAAAGCGGCCTACAGCAGTGGAAAACCTGCCCTCGGTGTTGGCCCTGGAAATGTCCCGGCCTTCGTTGAACGCAGTGCCGACCTTGCCAAAGCTGCCGAATATATCGTCATGGGGAAAACCTTTGACAACGGAACTATCTGTGCCTCCGAACAAGCCATCGTGGCCGAAGATTGTATTGCCGATGAACTCATAAGCCATCTTAAACGATTTGGCGCGCACTTCCTCGACCCCGAAGATGTCACAAGAGTCTCTAAGGTCGTCATGCTCCCAAACGGAGGTGTTAACCCAAAAGTAGTCGGAAAAGACCCGAAATTTATCGCCCAACTCGCAGGAATTAGTATCCCCGATCGAACAAGATGCCTAATTGCTCCCCTAAGCGGTGTCGGTCCACAATGGCCTTTATCCTACGAAAAGCTCACCACCGTCCTCGGATTTTACCGAGTTGCCGACTGGCATGAAGGCTGCGAACGCTGCTTCCAACTCTTAGAAGCTGGCGGAGTGGGTCATAGTCTCGCTATGCACACTAACAACCTAGAAGTTATACGTGAGTTTGCCCTCAAAAAACCCGTCAACCGATTGCTCATCAACACCCCAGCCGCCATGGGCGGCGTCGGAGCCACTACCGGTCTTGCACCTTCGTTTACCCTTGGTTGTGGAACCTGGGCAGGATCGAGCGTTTCAGAAAACGTCACGCCCCTGCACCTACTAAACATCAAACGAGTCGCCTGGCATCTGAGAATCCCAGACCGTAAACCCGTTGAACCCATGACCCCTAAGGGAAGCAGTCAGAGAGTCCAAACTCAAAATCAGGCTCAAACACCGCAAGTCGATGCCCAGTTGGTTCAAGAAATTATTAACCAAGTCATGCAACACCTTAACGGCATGAAGTAGATCATTATAACGAGACCATAAAGCCCAGTGACTCTGGATGGAGCATAAGCATCGAACCACGAATATCGAATATCGAACTACGAAATTAGGGAGGGAACAAAATGGCACAAGATCGAAGTGTTGTAGCACTCGGAATGATAGAGACTAAAGGATTAATCCCTGCGATCGAAGCAGCCGATCAAATGTTAAAAGCGGCCAATGTGACCTTGTGTGGAAAAGAGCACGTCTCTGGGGGACTGGTTTCAGTCATGGTACGAGGAGATGTCGGAGCCGTCAAAGCCGCTGTCGATGCAGGAGCCGCAGCAGCCCAACGAGTCGGAGCTCTCCTTAGCGTCCACGTTATACCACGCCCCCACGGAGACGTGGAATACATCCTACCCATTGGTGACAACAAAAGTTTTGGAGATAAATAAGCAAACTTTAGATGTTCGAGGTCAGAAGTTCAATAACTAACCTCTGATCTCTGGCATCTGATCTCTGACTTCTGTAGAGGGAGGTGAGCGGACTTGATCGTCACAGAAAACGAACTCAGAGCCAATTGGCACAAAACCAAAGCAACAATGATAATACTACCGTCTGGGAGCGTGATCACACCCTCTGCGCGGGATTTTATTCGCTCCAAGGGAATCGAGGTTCAAATCGAAGGAAACGGACTTCAGGACCTAAATAAGAGCAGCTTTTCCAATGCCCAACAAAGTATTAAACCCTACTACTTAAGACGGTCCGAAGAAAAACTGAACGCACTGTCACAAAGGCAGCCGCAACCCACCGGAGGCGTTAAGCCGGAACACATGACCCATTTACGCCCCGGGGACTTAGTCACTAAAAACCACCCCGTTGTTGTGTACCGAGGTCAACTGGACCTCTTTCAATGCGAACTCATCGAAGCCCAAGTCTTCTTCGAACAATACGGTGAAGTAAACTTAATCCAAAAACTAGAAGAAATCTCCGCCTTTGCCCGGCAACTCATGGTCAGTGAAGTAAAAGAAACTCCTTTTCAATGGGAGACTCTAATTGGCCTAAGCCCTAGAGACCTACGCGAGCGCTCCCACCATCCACAAAAATACTTTGGAGTGGACCACACACCTTTGAGTTACACAAATGGGAGAATCGTCGCCAAACTTCATCACCTAAGAGCAAAATCGCGAGAAGTCGAACTCTACGCCAACCGAGCCTTCACCGACGAGGCGGGCGTATGCAGCAGAACCGACCTCATCCAAGCCTTAAATCGCCTCTCTAGTGCCTTCTATATCCTTGCTTGTGAAGCACTGGGACGAATAAACCAGGACCAAGCCGAGAAAGCAGTGAACGCCGTGAAAGCTGAGCAACTCGAGAAACACGGGCAAACCGAGAAAAAAGTCCCAATAGGAACCTCAAATCGGCATCTCCATCTCTCGCAGAATGATTTAAAAACATTATTTGGAGAGGGCCATGAATTAACTCCCCAAAAAGCTCTCTCTCAACCCGGCCAGTTCGCCGCGACTGAAACCGTCACCCTCGTAGGACCCAAAGGACAGATCGAAAACGTACGTGTACTCGGACCTGTAAGGAAAAGCACACAAGCCGAACTCAGTGTCACGGATTGTTTTAAACTCGGAATCAAACCCGTCATAAGAGATTCTGGCCAGCATGAAGGAACCCCAGGCCTACAGATCATCGGGCCTCAAGGAAGCGTTGCCATAGAAGCTGGTGTAATGGTCGCCAGTCGGCATATTCACCTGCACACCAATGATGCCAAAGAGTGGTCTCTCAAGGAAGGAGATCGGGTGCGCGTCAAATTGCAAGGGCAACGCCCGATGGTTCTAGAGGACGTATTAATTCGAGTTAGTGACCAATACCAAAAAGAATTGCACTTGGACTTAGATGAAGCCAATGCGGCGTTCATCGATCCACAGAGCCACGGAGTGCTCATGGAGGTATAAACCATGAACGAAGACCTTATCAACCAAATCGTTCGTCGAATTCTCTCCGATCCGGCCCTACAAAATCTCCTCAATAGTGGCCTGGCTGGAAACGGAAAACCTATGGCAGTTATAAAAAACGGACTTATCCTCTTAAACTATGTTCCAGACTTTGGACGTGTTTTAAACTCCGTCAAGAACCGCTATGGAGCTAACTACACCTTAAACGTTTTGCCTAGTGACCAAGTCTATATGGCGAAACCCATACTACCAGAAGGAATGACATGGATCACTACTGAAGACGCCTTAACTAAGAGAGAGTGGGATAAAATTATCCTCCCCGCATGTTCTCCCAATATTATTGCTAAAGCAGCCTTAGGAATTAGGGATAACCCCATGAGCGAAATTATCGGACGTGGGATCTCCGAGGGGAAACCCCTTGAGTTAGTCATAGAGTACCTTGGTTTGACCGCGAAAACCCCTCAAGCGTACAGAGAACTCTATGAGGGATATCTCCAGAAATTAAAGACCTACGGCGTCAGAGTATACGAGAGCCTAGACCAACAAGAGCAGACATCAATTACCTATGAACACAAGCAATCAGCCCCCTATGTAGAAAATGCTTCCCTGCGAGGCGAGATCTACTTCGAGAAAAAGTTCTTAGGGGACAAACAAGCCTATGGATTTCCCGAAGACTCAAAGATCCACGTGAAACAGGGGACTGTCATCTCACCGCTAGCCCGGGATACCTTAAAACTTCGTAGAATTGAAGTGTGTGTTGAGAAGGAGGAAGGACGACTATGATCCTAGCTCGAGTGATTGGAAATGTATGGTCAACACGTAAAGATGAATCCCTACGTGGTCTGAAATTCCTCGTCGTCCAACCTGTGACACTCACCTATGACGAAAAGGGACTACCTAAGCTAACGGAATATGGGAATTCCATGATTGCAGCGGATCAAATCGGAGCTGGTGAAGATGATATTGTCATGGTTGCCAGCGGTTCCTCAGCCCGTCAGGGACTTACCAATCATAACATCCCCATTGATGCTGCCATCGTGGGCATCATTGATAAAGAAACCTTTGAAGCGTGAGCTTAAGTAGGTGAAAGATAAATGAACGACGTAAATATAATCGATATAAGTGCTGACCAAATTAGCACCCATGTAAAGGATGCAGGGGTCGTCGGAGCAGGCGGAGCCGGATTTCCAACCCATGTCAAACTCTCAGCAAAAGCTGAGATCGTCATCGTCAACGCCGCCGAATGCGAGCCCCTACTCAAAACCGACCAACAACTCGCAGCTCGTTATCCTGACCAAGTTGTCAAAGGCCTAAGCTTAAGCATGAAAGCAACCGGAGCCCAACAAGGGATTATTGCCTTAAAAGCCAAATATAAAGACGCGATTGCTGTCTTAGAGCCCCATCTAACTCCCAACATGCAGCTTGCCATTATGCCGGATATCTATCCAGCAGGAGACGAAGTCATTACTATCTGGCTAACCACCGGACGACGAGTCCCCCCGGGAGGCATCCCGTTAAATATCGGGGTGGTGGTCAATAATGTTCAAACCCTGATCAATGTGGCCAATGCAGTGGATGGAAAGCCCGTTACTACGAGGACTCTCACGGTTACAGGGGCAGTTAACAACCCTATCACCGTCACAGTACCGATCGGAACCTCTATGCACGATGTTCTCGAACTAGCGGGTGGCATCGATAAAGATCTCATGTATATCAGCGGAGGCCCCATGATGGGAACGTTAATCACCGATCTCTCGACTCCTGTGACCAAAACTACCGGAGGTTTGATCGGCCTGCCTAAAGAACATCCTCTTATAAAGCGAAAAACCATGACCGTTGAAGCAGTCTTAAGAATTGCCAAAACCGTCTGTGAACAGTGTAGTTTCTGCACAGAGCTTTGCCCAAGGCACATCATTGGTCACGAACTTTCTCCCCATCGACTTATTCGTGCGATGAATTACAAAAGTATCGGAGACCCGTCCTTAGTGACCACCGCCCTAACATGTTCGGAATGTGGCGTGTGTGAAGCTTATGCTTGTCCGGTTGGAATCTCGCCGCTAAGAGTGAATATCGCCTTAAAAGCAGAGCTACGTGCTAAGGGCATCAAATATCATGGGGAACTTGGTAAAGAAGATCCGATGGCCAAACATCGCTTAGTCCCATCCTCCCGATTAATGGATCGCTTGAGACTTCGACCCTGGTATAAAGAAGCCCCCTTATCCCTAAAAGTATATGAACCAGACGAAGTTACCCTAAAGTTCCAACAGCACATTGGAGCACCCGCAATACCTGTCGTCAAAGTTGGAGATGTCGTTCGTGTCGGACAACTGATTGGAGAAATCCCGGAAGGTGCACTAGGAGCAAAAGTCCATGCGAGCATAGAGGGTTCCGTAACTCAAATAACCCCTCAAACCATAACGATACGGAAAGGTGGTGCAGCCAAATGATCCATGCCATAGGGCTGGTGGAATTTACAAGCATAGCACAGGGCATTGAATGCGCCGATATCATGACTAAAACAGCCGATGTGACCATTTTGGTAGCAAAAACCATTTGTCCCGGAAAATATATGGTCTTGGTAAGCGGAGATGTATCAGGGGTACAGCAATCTGTAAACGCCGGCATCGACTTAGGAGCGGAGACTGTCGTCGATTCCTTCGTCATCCCCAATGTTCATCCCTCAATATTACCCGCCATCGGCCGCGCTAACACCCTAAGAGACATTAAAGCCTTAGGGATTATCGAAACCTATAGTGTGGCATCCTTAGTCGAAGCAGCAGATTCAGCAGTAAAGGCGGGAGACGTTGAGCCCTTGCTCCTTCATTTAGCTTTCGGAATCGGCGGCAAGAGCTATACTCTTCTCACAGGAGAGGTAGCCTCCGTTAAAGCAGCGGTCGAAGAAGGAAGCGCCTTAGCGAGTGAGAAAGGTTTACTCATTCGCCAAGTGGTAATTCCAAGACCCTCGAAGCAGCTTATGGAGAGTCTGGTATAAACGAGGCGCAAAGCGCCTAAGTTTTAACCCTAGAATCTAATAACGAAAACTTAAGTATCGAACCACGAATATCGAATATCGAATCTCGAACATCGATAAGGAGGAGTACTATGGGACGATTTATCTCGGCGGCCGTATTACGAGATTTGGCCAAGTTGGATAAAACCATTGTTTTAGAAGAAGATAGTGTTCTAACTCCCTCCGCAAAAGATCTTGCCAAAGAGTTAGGGATCACGATTTGCAAAGGGCGACAAGAAATTGTCAGTCACAGTGTCGTCGGGCAATCGGCGGGACAGTCTTCGAACTTATCAATTACCCTGAAAGAAGTCAATGAAACACCAGAGATTACAGAAACGGCAATCCAAAACGCCGACCTCAAAAAAGTCGTGCAAAAGATTCTGGGTGAAGTCCTCAAACCCGCCTGCGAGAACCCTAAAGCGACTCATGTCAAAGGGGAGACCGTAATAATCCAGCCCTTTCTGGAAGCTCCACCTGGACAAAAAGTAGGGCTTGTCGATGTGATCGATGCACGAGTGGGGAACCTTGCATCCGGTTTTATGACTTTTGATCACTCCAGATTGCCATGGCTTTTAAACTATGATGAAGTGGATTATATAATTGAGGGTGATTTCGTCCTTGAGGTTGAGGGAAAAGTATTCCACGCTAAGGCAGGAGACGTGGTTTATATCCCAAAGGGAAGCCAAGTGGTTTTTTCCTCACCAACGTTTTGTAAAGTTTTCTATTGTACCTATCCAGCTAACTGGGCAGATTTTTGCGATTAAAAGAAATTTAAAGTTTGTCAATGGGATTTGAATTAAATAATGTCTCATTATGAAAGTGAATTTGAGAGAAATTTGAAGGGCTGCAACTCTAACCTGAGGGAAGATTTGCAGCCCTTATCGGTTTTCAAATCAAAATCTATGTCGGTATAACGTTTAGTATATATAATTTGATTGACTACTCAAATAGTAATTAGTATAATATTAAATAATAATTATGGAATTCTATACATATTCTATATTGAATTACCATGGAAAAAAACAACTTTAGAGAAGAGGGGGGGGGAAATAAAAACGACACAGATTAAGGACTTATGACTAAATTATCGGAGGTGTAACGAAATGACTGAACTCATCTTGTCCAGATTACAATTTGGGGTGATCACGTCTTATCATTTCTTGTTCGTACCGTTAACATTAGGACTAGGGATCCTTGTTGCAATGATGGAAACTTGGTATGTTAAGACGGGAAATGAAACTTACAAAAAAATGGCTAAGTTTTGGGGTAAATTATTCCTTATTAACTTTGCCATGGGCGTAGTTACTGGTATAGTTCAAGAGTTTCAATTTGGGATGAACTGGTCGGAGTATTCTCGTTTTGTTGGAGATATCTTTGGAGCACCCTTAGCAATTGAGGCACTTGTCGCCTTCTTTCTCGAATCAACGTTTTTAGGTTTGTGGGTTTTTGGGTGGGATAAGTTGTCTAAAAAAGTTCATTTAATCACTATTTGGATTGTAGCAATTGCTTCTAATATATCAGCGTTCTTTATTCTAGTTGCTAATTCTTTTATGCAAGAACCAGTTGGATACATATTACGTAATGGCCGGGCAGAGATGATCGATTTTCTGGCTGTAATTACAAATCCCCATGTTCTATATCAGTTTCCCCATACCGTGCTTAGTGGTTTTGTAACCGCAGGCTTTTTTGTAATGGGTGTTAGCGCATACCATGTAGTGAAAAAGAATCAACTCGATCTCTTTAAGCGTTCCTTTTATATGGCTTTAATTTTTGGATTAATCAGTACTGTAGGAGTTACTGGAGTAGGGCACTTACAAGGAATGCATCTTGTTGAATCACAACCCATGAAGATGGCTGCTGCTGAGGCGCATTGGGAGACGGAAAATCCAGCTGGCCTATCATTATTCGCCTTAATTGATGAACAAGGACAGAAAAATAATTTTGAGATTAAAATTCCAACCATGTTAAGCTTCCTTTCTTATAATAGTTTCACAGGGGAAGTCAAGGGAATTCATGAGCTTCAGAATAAAGCAGTTCAGAAATACGGACCAGGTAATTATGTCCCACCGGTAACTTCTTTGTTCTGGAGTTTTAGGATTATGCTCACGGCTGGAATGTGGCTAGTTTTGATGGTGATACTAGCACTTTACTTCACTAAAACTAACAAATTAGAGCAAAAAACCTGGTTTTTGAAACTAATGCTATGGACGATCCCAGTTCCCTATATAGCAAATATTGCAGGGTGGTTCTTGGCAGAAGTGGGACGTCAGCCATGGATAGTCTACGGATTACAGACAGTAGAGGCAGGTGTTTCGACCTCCGTTTCAGCTCTCTCCATGCTAATCGCTTTTGTTGGCTTCCTGCTTATATACTGTGCCTTAGCAGTGGCGGATATTTACCTTATGGTTAAGTATATAAAGATGGGTCCAGAAGAGGCAAACAGGGATGAACACCTGAATAGTGAGGTTAAGGGGGCGTCATTATGGACTTAAACATCCTTTGGTTTATACTCATTACAGTCTTGTTCGCAGGGTTCTTTTTTCTAGAAGGATTTGATTTTGGTGTAGGAATTTTGCTTCCTTTCTTAGGTAAGAACGATCAAGAGCGTCGTGTCCTTATTAATACAATCGGACCACACTGGGATGGCAATGAAGTCTGGTTGATCACAGCCGGTGGAGCCATGTTTGCAGCATTTCCTAATTGGTACTCCACCTTATTTAGTGGGTTTTTTCTTGCTTTGTTTCTAGTATTAGTGTCACTAATAATTCGTGGGGTCGCCTTTGAATTCCGCAGCAGTGATTCCAATCCTCTCTGGCGAAACACTTGGGATTGGATGATTTTCACAGGAAGTTTCCTATCCGCAGTTCTTTGGGGAGTTGCTGTTACAAATTTAGTTAAGGGAGTACCAATTGATGCAAAGATGCAATATGTTGGAACCTTCTTTGATCTCCTCTCTCCCTACACTATCGTAGGTGGTTTAACCACACTACTCGTTTTCATGTTTCACGGAGCTTTGTTCCTTAGTCTAAAGACAACAGGTGAGATGGCCGAACGAGCTTCAAAAGCAGCCCAGAGTATTGCTCTAGTGGCTATCCCAGTAGTTTTATTATTAGCGGTTCTAACCTATTTTCAGACAGATCTCTTCGCTAGTTTTGGTGCAGGCATTACTTTGATTTGTTCTGGAGCAGCTCTTATCCTTGCTTTATTATTGATCCGTTCTCGTAAAGCTGGATGGGCATTTATTATAAATGGTTTGACCATTCTGTTGTTTACCGCGTCCTTATTTTGGGGACTCTTCCCGCGTGTGATGATTTCCAGTCTTAATATCAACTGGAGTTTAACAATTTATAACGCCTCGTCCAGTCCTTACACGTTAAAGATTATGACGATCATAGCGCTGATTATGGTTCCCATCGTGCTTCTGTATCAGGGATGGACCTATTGGGTTTTTCGCAAACGAATCACTCAAAAAGACCTTCACTATTAAGACCATGTCATATAGAATTAAGGGCAAGATTTTTCTTGCCCTTAATATATAGTAGTCAGAAATATGACTTGTTGTTCATTTTTCATCATCTGATGGTGCTGCGAAGCGGCATGGAGGTCTACTCTGAAAAAAGACCCTAAAGGTTTAAGATTCTTCACCTCGTTCAGAATGACCTGTTCCACTTGAGCTAGGAGATGACTATATTTATGTTTGACAAGAGTTTAGTTCGAGAGGGCAGGTCCGTCTGGGGATTACTGTTGCTTACGGTTGTGCTTGGGACAGGGATTGCCTTGCTGGCAGTCGCCCAAGCTTGGTTTTTTTCCCGTGTTGTGGCCATGGTCTTCTTAGAGGGAGTTGGCTTAAAGGCAGTATGGGGTTCTCTTTTAATGATTCTTGGGATCATTGGCTTACGTGCAGCCTTCCAATGGTTCAGTGAGATATGTGCTCATGAAGCAGCATCCCACATCAGGGTGAGTTTGCGCCGGCGGTTAATGAACCATATCGTTGCTCTGGGACCGCTTTATGCTCGAGGGGAACGTACGGGAGAATTAATTACAACCGTGGTAGATGGGATTGAATCCCTAGAGGACTATTTTTCCAAATACCTTCCTCAACTAGTTTTGGCCACAGGGATACCTCTAATTATCTTAGGTTTTGTGTTTCCTCTAGACTGGAAATCCGGATTAATTTTTCTTTTGACGGGTCCGCTCATTCCGATTTTTATGATTCTGATCGGAAAGTTGGCTGAAAAGAAGTCCCTTCAGCAGTGGCAAAACTTAGGCTGGATGAGTGCTCATTTCTTAGATGTTTTACAGGGATTAACAACACTTAAAGTGTTTGGTCGGTCAAAAGATCAGATACGTGTGATTGAGAGAGTTAGCGATTCTTTTCGAAAATCGACTCTGAGTGTGTTGAGGATAGCTTTCCTATCTGCATTGATGTTAGAGTTTTTAGCAACGATTAGTACAGCCGTTGTTGCTGTAACCATAGGGCTAAGGTTGGTCAATGGAACCCTCTCCTACTCTTCGGGATTATTTCTTTTACTACTTGCTCCCGAATTTTACACTCCTTTAAGGACACTGGGCTTAAATTTTCACGCTGGTTTGTCTGGGCTAAATGCTGCTAGTCGCATCTTTGAGATTTTGGACCTCCCTCTGATGTATGAAAAGAACAGGGATGACCAGAACCTCCGGAACCAGATTCATCATCAACAGGACAACAACGATTTTCTTGGAAGGAGTAAGGATCAAGTATTAGCATCAAATTATCAAATCTCTTTTCAAGATATTCATTTAGCTTATCAAACTGGAGAATCACCCGCTTTAAACGGAATTAATCTATCCATAAATTCGGGAGAAACCATTGCCCTTGTTGGTCCGAGCGGAGCAGGCAAAACATCGATTGCTCAACTATTGCTTCGTTTTGTTGAACCTACTACAGGAAAACTTCTAGTTAATGGAGCTTTGCTTAGCTCGATATCCGCAGAAAAATGGAGGGAGCAAATCGCTTATGTTCCTCAAAACCCTCATCTTTTTGCTGGCAGCATAGCAGAAAATATTCTCTTTGCTCGACCTTCCGCGACCCTCGAAGACGTTGTAAGCGCGGCCCAAGAGGCTTCAGCACACGAATTTATTATGAAGCTTCCAAATGGATACCAAACCAACCTAGGAGAAGGAGGTACGCGCTTAAGTGGCGGACAGGCCCAAAGGATTGCCTTGGCAAGGGCTATGTTGAAAGATGCTCCATTGTTTATATTGGATGAAGCAACCTCAAATTTGGACTTGGAAAGTCAGTACTATGTTCAGGAGGCTTTGAAACGCCTGGTAAAGGGAAGGACCACATTAATTATTGCACATCGTTTAGATACGGTATACCATGCCGGTCGCATCCTGGTACTGAATCACGGGCAGATTGTAGAAGAAGGAAACCATGAGGAATTGATGAGAGTACAGGGACTATATTATGGACTCGTGAAAGAATATCGAGGGGAGTTAAGATGAAAAGCTTGAAGTGGTTAATTCACTTGATATTGCCTTATTGGCGACGAATCCTGCTGGCTTTAATACTGAGTACTCTGACAATCACAAGCCATATTGGCTTAATGGCAACTTCCGCGTATCTTTTAGCCCGTGCAGCCCTTCACCCTCCGGTCCTTGACCTAATGGTAACCATTGTCGGAGTTCGTTTCTTTGGACTGTCTCGTGCAGTTTTTCGCTATTTAGAACGGTATGTTTCGCATGACGTAACGTTTCGAATTCTAAGCCAAATACGAGTGAAGTTTTATCAGGGGCTGGAACCTTTAGCTCCTGCCAGACTATTGAACTTTCGCAGTGCAGATTTACTGAGTCGGATTGTGGCGGATGTAGAAATCCAGCAAAAACTATTCTTAAAGGTTTTCGCCCCTCCCATCGTAGCCTTACTAGTCCTCTGTGGGTATGGAGCTTTTCTAGCGAGTTATGATATAAGGTTTTCAGTCATTCTGTCAGCTTGTTTCCTAGTGGCGGGCCTTGGGATACCCTGGATAATTAAACTTCTGAGTCAGGGGGTTGGGCGTCAGTTAGTTGTTCTAAAAGCAGAATTGAACACACAGGTTGCCGATAGCCTATTTGGAATGTCTGAAATACTTGCTTATGGTCAAGCAAACGTGTACTTGGCTAGAATTCGGCGGACGAACGAGAAAGTTACGAATCAGCAACGTCAAATCGTCTGGCTTTCTGCTCTGTCTTCAGCGTTGACAGGGATGCTGGCTAATATCAGCATGTGGCTAATCCTTGTATTGGGAATTGTACTTGTTGAAGAAGGGAAATTGAGTGGAGTTAACTTAGGGATGCTAGCCTTAGGAACCTTAAGTAGCTTTGAAGCATTGTTTCCCTTAGCCCTCGTTCCTCATCATCTAGAACAAAATCGAGTTGCTGCGGATCGGCTGCTAGAGTTGATTCAGGCTGAACCCGAAATAAAAAATCAGGATACTATGTCTCCCAAGCCGAGAGAGATGAGTATTACCTTTCAGGAAGTGAATTTTAGGTATGGACCAGAGGAACTTTGGGCTTTGAATTGTTTATCCTTTCAGATTCCTGAACAGGGTAGAGTGGCGATTGTCGGGGCAAGTGGAGCAGGCAAAACAAGTATCGTAAATCTTCTCCTGGGTTTTTGGGACTACGAAGAGGGAAGGATCGATTTTGGAGGATATTCTATACAAGAGTATACCCAGCAAAAGATTAGGGACTATGTAGGGGTCGTGACTCAGCGAACCCATATATTCAATGCCACAATCAGGGAAAATCTTCTGCTAGCCAAACCGGAGGCAAATGATGAAGAACTGATCCTAGCGGCTAAGAAGGCTAAGCTTCACGATTTTGTACAATCATTGTCCAAAGGCTATGACAGTTACGTCGGAGAAGGCGGTTTAAAACTATCTGGAGGACAGAGACAGAGATTAGCAATTGCACGAGTCTTGTTAAAAAATGCTCCCATCCTAATTCTCGATGAAGCTATGGAAGGACTTGATCCGTTCAATGAACGTGAGATCATGGGAGAGGTATATCAACTAATGGAAGGGCGTACTACTCTGGTTATAACACATCGCCTCTCAGGATTAGAAAGAATGGATGAGATTTTAGTTCTTGACCAAGGTCAGGTTATTGAACGTGGAAAGCACCATGAACTCCTCCGACAAAAGGGTCTTTATCGGAAACTATGGGATATGCAGGTAATCCCACTCAATTAGGGAACGATTTTACATCTTATTAATCAGCTCATTACCAGCATGCTTACTCCTGGCGATCAGTCTCTTGCCCCAGCATTAATTCTGCTTCATTAGCTGGGAGAGTCTGTACATCTCTCAGCTTGCGGGCAATCGTCCGACTTTTTTTAGTGGCTGTATCGATGGTGTTGCTTGCTTCTTGAAGTTTTTTCTGAGTTTTTTCTAAGACTTCTACAAATTTGCCGAATTCGGTTTTAACTGCCCCAAGTAAGTTCCATACTTCGCTGGAGCGTTTCTCAATAGCTAAGGTTTTAAAGCCCATTTGAAGGCTATTTAGGAGAGCAGCCAACGTGGTGGGTCCTGTAATAATAACCTTGTATTCTCGCTGGAGGCGTTCACAAAGACCAGGGCGGCGTAGAACCTCAGCATATAAGCCTTCAACGGGTAAAAATAAGATGCCAAAATCTGTCGTGTTAGGGGGATCAAGATATTTATCCCTGATAGTTTTCCCCTCAAGCTTTATTCGATTTTCCAGAGATTTACCAAGTTCTTCAACGAGTGTAGAATTGGCTTGATCTTGTGCTGCTATTAGCCGTTCATAATCTTCAATGGGGAATTTGGCATCGATTGGAAGCCAGATGACCGTATCTTGTCCGTCTCGAGCAGGGAGTTTAATAGCATATTCTACACGATCATTACTTCCAGCTTTAGTTACGACGTTCGTCGAGTATTGTTCGGGAGTAAGGATCTGCTCTAACAAGTTGCCGAGCTGAATTTCGCCCCAAATTCCTCGGGTTTTAACGTTGGTCAAAACTTTCTTTAAGTCTCCGACACCTGAAGCCAGGGTTTGCATTTCCCCTAGTCCTTTATGGACTGCTTCTAATCTCTCACTGACAATTTTAAAGGATTCTCCTAAGCGTTGTTCGAGAGTAGAGCTCAGCTTTTCGTCCACAGTTGCGCGCATCTGGTCTAATCTCTGGCCGTTATCTTGCTGAAGTAAAATGAGACGTTCTTCTACTGTTTTGCGCATTTGTTCTAATTTTAAATCATTGGTTTTGGTCAGAGAGCCTAGTTGTGTGGCAAAGATATTCAATTGATCGCGCTGAAGACCGGCGATTTCTGCCATTCGAGCTAATACGGAATCATTAAACAAACGGACGGATTGGTTTAATTCCTCGCGGACTTGTCTAGCATTGGTACTAGCTTCTTCGCGGTTTTTGGATATCTCCCCATTAACGATTCGTTCGTTGCGTTCAAGGTTCTTCTCTAAAGAATCAAATTTACTCTCGAACTTAACAAAAGGATGTGTTGATGAGCGGATTATTATGATGACGAGTAGGATGATAGTAATGATGCCTATGATGATTTGAATTAATTCGAACATAAACGGTTCTGTCATATGAGATCCTCCTAAGTTGTACTTCTAAACTACTTTATCACATTTGGGAAACAAAGGTTTGTTAAAGCAGCAAACATTGTGATAAATTAGGCTTTTTTGTCGATATGTTAATCCTTATGGATATTAGTAAAATTATTATCTTTAATTCACCGTTATAAAGAGGAGTTTTAGCTTTGAAGAGAGAATTTTAGGAGTTTAGAGATAAATCTTATTATACTAAAATACATTTCCACCAGGGGGAAAAATGAAACAGATTAAGATACATGTAACAGCATTTATGATAATTGCCTTAACCTTCGGCTTAGGGGGCTTGTCTTTTTTAGCCTTTTTTCAGACAAGAGATCTCTTAAGAACTAATTTAGAGGCCCAAATCACCTCGCTAACATTATATTCTAGTTCTGAAGTCGGTTTATGGTTAAATGCTCACAAATCGGAACTAGAGATTATGGCAAATACACCCTACGTTGAAAACGGAGACAAGAACGTAATTTTAGCGTATATGAATAAAGAAATTGAGCGTAATAAAGACTATGAAGAGTTTTTCTATGTGGATATCGAAGGTAATTACTTACTAAATTCCGGCCAGAGAGGTAGTATCATCGATCGTCATTACTTTCAGGAGGTCATGGCTACAGGCGAGTCTGTAGTATCAGATCCCTTATTTTCCAGAGGGAATAGTAGTCATAGTATTGTTGTTGCTGCTCCGATTAGGATAGGGAATAAGGTGGTAGGTCTATTAGGTGGGAGTATTAATTTATCGGAACTGATCCAACTCGTTTCGTCAAAAAGGGTTGGAGAGATCGGTAATACATTTATTGTTCAAAAAGATGGTCTGATGATTATTCACCCTAAAGAGGATTATATTATGAGTTACAATGGGCGAATGTATAATCGTACTTCACTAGATTATAGGGATACCATTAAAAAAATGATTCGCGGTGAAACTGGAGTGACAAAGAATACATTTGAAGATGGAGATAAATACCTAGCCTATGCTCCAGTACCAGGCATTGAATGGTCGTTAGGTGTTACGGTTCCGGTCACCTATGTTTTAAATCAGCTGTATTACTTGCCCATCTACTTTATCGCGATTACGAGCTTTTTAGGGATTGTTATGGTCGTTTTAATGAGGCGTTGGCTTGTCCATCCCCTGACTGAATTGACAAAATTTACTGCAGAACTCAATGATAATATATATGAACGTGAGAGTAATTATCAGCTAGAGAGTCCAGTAATTGAAGTTGAGGCTCTTGCTACTAACTTCCGGAGGATGACTGCAGCACTACAAGAAAACTTTAGAAAGCTAGAAAGTTCCGAAGTGAATCTTAAACAAGAGATTATCGAAAAAATGATGGTTCAAAAAGATTTAGAGTGTAGTTACGAAGAACTTGAGGCTGTTGAAGAAGAATTAAGATCTAATTACGAAAAACTTCAATCCAAGGAAAAGTTACATAGAGAATCAGAACGACGTTTCCGATCCATGCTCGAGAACGTGAAACTTATTACAGGGATTATGGATAAGGACGGTCGGATTATCTTTTGTAATGACTTTATACTGGGTCTAACAGGATTTCAAAGAGATGAGGTCGTAGGACATAACTTCTTTGATGTTTTTATTCCGATAGGTATAAGAAAAAGTGCAAATGCTTGGTTTAGAGAAGTCCTAGAAAGTAAGAATATTGTAGTTCATAATATTTATCCTATTCAAACAAAAAACGGGAATACACGTGTTGTTCACTGGAACCATACCCTCTTGTTTGATTCAGAGGGTAATATCTCGGGGATCGCAAGTATCGGAGAAGATATCACTGAGCGTAAGCAATTTCAGGAGAGGCTCGAGCACATGAGTTTCCACGATGCCTTAACTGACCTGTATAACCGAGCATATTTTGAAGAAAAGATACGTTTACTTGGTGGACAGGATTTTGCTCCAGTTGGGATTATAGTTTGTGATGTAGATGGACTAAAACTAGTTAATGATACACTGGGACATACGACAGGGGACAAATTACTCGGGTTGACCGCTGGTCTTATAAAAAAGTGTTTCCGTGAAGAGGACCTAATATTTAGGATTGGCGGGGATGAGTTTGCTATCATTCTACCAAAGAGTGAATTATCGGTGGTAGAACAAGCCTGCTACAGAATTAGAAAAGTGGTCGAAACATATAATATGGAAAATAAAGAGTTTCCTCTTAGCTTATCCATGGGTTTTGCAGTAAGCGAGAAAACAATTGTCAATGTCGACGAAGTGTTTAGAGAAGCAGACGATGGAATGTATCGCGAAAAACTACATCGAAGTAAAAGTACGCGCAGTGCCTTGGTGCAGGCCATGATGAAAGCACTCGAAGCAAGAGATTTTATTACTGAAGGGCATGCGGACAGGTTACAAGAACTAGTGATCACACTAGGTCAGGCTTTGGCTTTATCGGAGCGGACTCTTGCAGATTTACGACTTTTAGCACAGTTCCATGATATCGGTAAAGTGGGTATTCCTGATAGTATTCTTTTCAAGCCAGGACGTCTTACAGAGGAAGAGTTCAAGGAAATGCAGCGACATAGTGAAATTGGACATCGCATTGCTCAGTCGGCCCCAGACTTACTGCCGATCGCTGATTGTATACTAAGACACCATGAGTGGTGGAATGGTCAAGGTTATCCATTAGGGCTTAAAGAAGATGATATCCCCTTAGAGTGCCGCATTTTAGCAATAGCTGATGCCTACGATGCAATGACAAGCAATCGACCCTACAGGAAAGCCTTGAGCCAGGAGCAAGCATTTAAAGAATTAATCGATAACATGGGGATGCAATTTGATCCCGACCTTGTGCCCATATTTATCAAAGCCATCAGGTAAATTAAATTAAATTCGTTTAAATCTCAAAGAGCTAAGTATTGACCATTGACTTTATATTCTCCACATGTTAATTTAATAAAAACTGAATAATGAGCAGGGGTGCTGGAATTGGCTGGCTGAGATTTAGACCCTTATAAGTCTAAGACCCTTTTAACCTGATCTGGATAATGCCAGCGTAGGTAAGCAGTTTACTCTTTTATGAAATTGGAAGAGCACTATCTTATTCTGGAGATATGTGCTCTTTTTGGTTTTATGAGGTTCTTGGGTAGCCAAGTTTTAAAAAGAGAATTTAAACATATTGGAGGTGCGGTATGAAACAGGTACTTACTATAGCTGGTTCAGATTCTAGTGGGGGCGCAGGGATTCAAGCTGATTTAAAAACGTTTTCTGCTCATGGGGTTTTTGGAATGAGCGTAATTACGGCAGTCACCGCTCAAAATACCCAGGGGGTATTTGCTGTACAGGATATCTCTAAAGACGTAATCGCAAAGCAAATTGAGGCGATTTTTGATGATATTGAAGTTGATGGAGTCAAAATCGGTATGGTTTCACAAGTTCCTACAATAGAGGTAATTGTGGAACAGTTAAGAATCTATAAGCCTAAAACCATTGTTTTAGACCCTGTCATGGTCTCTAAGAGCGGTTACCATTTGTTAAATCCAGAAGCTGAAGCAACTTTAATTAAGGAATTACTGCCAATGGCAATGGTTGTTACACCTAATATTCCAGAGGCTGAAGTTATGACGAATAAGTCCATACACACGCTAAAGCATATGGAGGAGGCTGCCAAAGCTATATTTCAGATGGGAGTGAAGAATGTACTCCTTAAAGGGGGGCACTTGGAAGAGGATTCTATTGATATCCTATTTGATGGACAGGAGTTTAGATACTATTCCTCTGCAAGGATTGCAACTAAGAATACTCACGGAACGGGATGTACACTTTCGTCGGCCATCACGGCAAATCTGGCCTTAGGACACAGCCTTAATCAAGCTATCACCCTAGCAAAGGAGTATATAACGATTGCTATTCAGAATTCCTTACCAATTGGAAAAGGCGTAGGCCCAACCCATCACTTCTATACACTTTATAAAAAGGCGGGATTAATTGAGTGAGTTCAACTTCAAAAAATAATTTAAGTGGGTTTAATTTTGCAACCCTATGGTTTGGTGCAGCTATATCAGTGGCTGAAATAGTGACGGGTGGTCTTCTAGCCCCCTTGGGATTTAAGATGGGGGTTTTGGCTATCCTGCTTGGACACTTGGTTGGGACGACTATTTTAGTGCTGGGAGGAATCATTGGAACCCAAGAGAGAATCCCAGCTCTCATGTCGACTCGTATCTCCTTTGGTGAATACGGTTCCTACTTATTCTCGATCTTGAATGTTTTACAGTTATTAGGTTGGACAGCAGTTATGATTATTGTTGGGGCCCGGTCGGTTAATCACATCACTAATACTTTATGGGCGTTTAATAATATAACTGTTTGGAGTTTAATCATCGGAATTTTGATAATGGTTTGGTCATGGCTTGGTAGAGATAGCGGTTGGAAAAGGGCAAACCATTTCGCCGTTATTTTACTCTTCCTTTTAACTTTGGTCTTAAGCTCAATTATTTTCCGTAACCACGAGTTGTTTACAAAGCAGGTTGCTGGAGATTTGGCCTTTGGTTCTGCTTTGGAACTAGCCGTAATCATGCCTTTATCCTGGCTGCCGCTAATATCCGACTATACGCGATTTGCAAAGACAAAGAGTGGAGGGGCAGGAGGAAGTTGGCTAGGATACTTCATCGGAAGTAGTTGGATGTATATAATTGGCTTGGGATCTGCAATTATCGCCTCAGATGCTGATCCGTCTGCAATGTTACTGGCTGCAAATCTCGGTATAGTTGCCTTAGGAATTATCATTTTAGCAACGGTAACAACGACTTTCCTTGATGCTTATTCAGCTGGAGTTTCGTGCTTAAATATTTTCCCTAAATTAAATGAGAAATCGGTTACGATTGTTATGACGGCTATTGGTACTGGATTAGCAATCGCCGTGAATATCGAGCAGTATGAATATTTCCTTTATGCTATCGGATCAGTGTTTGCTCCTTTGTTTGCAATCCTGTTAACGGATTATTTCCTTTTGAAAAATAAGAAGATCCAAGCGGACCTTGTGATTAACTGGGGCACATTAACACTTTGTGCACTTGGAACTGCGTTATACTACCAGTTTGTCAAATTTGATTTTGTTCTGGGTGCGACTATTCCGGTTATGTCAATTATCAGTATTGTACATCTTATTACATGGAGGTTGACTGCTAAATGGAAATACGTGAAAAAATCTGTGCAAGCTTAAGTGTCATTAAAGAGAAGAGTCCCTTGATCCACCATATAACCAACTATGTTACAGTCAATGATTGTGCTAATATTGTTTTGGCCATCGGAGGTTCCCCTGTTATGGCAGACGATCTAGAAGAGGTAGCAGAAATGGTAGGCTTTGCTTCTGCTTTAGTGCTAAATATAGGTACTCTAAATTCCAGAACAATAGAAAGCATGTTGATAGCTGGATTAAAAGCGAAAGAATTGGGCATACCAGTAATTCTTGACCCTGTAGGAGTAGGTGCAACAAAGCTTAGAACTAAAACAGCTGAAAAACTGATTAGGCAAATTAAACCTGAAGTTATTCGAGGAAATATGTCGGAAATCAAAGTCTTAGCAGGTTTAGAAGTGGCCATCAAAGGAGTCGATTCACTCGCGGATGAACAAGATAGTTCAGTCGTTGCAAAGAAACTAGCTTCTGAGTTTGGCTCCATAATTGCTATAACCGGAAAAACTGATGTCATATCTGATGGACTGAATGTTTGCTTTCTCGAAAATGGACATAAAATTTTGGCAGATGTTACAGGGACAGGGTGTATGACGACCTCTCTAGTGGGAACATTTTGCGGCGTAACTAAAGATTACTTTACAGCTGCAGCGGCGGGCATAATCAGTATGGGGCTGGCTGGAGAAATAGCCCAAGCTTCGCTGCGCCAAGGAGAAGGGATAGGTACATTTAGAGTTAGGCTTATGGATAGTATTTATAATCTAACCCCCGAAATCCTGGCAAAAGAAGGTAAGATTTTTTATGAGTAAAGTCAAGATCGACTATAGTCTATATTTAGTCACTGATCGAACACTTCTCGGAGAGCGGGATTTAGCTCAGGGCATTGAGTCGGCTATTCAGGGTGGAGTTACCCTAGTTCAGCTAAGGGAAAAGTCAGTCTCAACAAAGGAATTCTTACAATTAGCTGTAAGGGTAAAAGAGATAACAACTCGGTATAGGATTCCGCTAATTATTAATGACCGTCTTGATATTGCCCTTGCGGTAGATGCTGATGGATTACATGTTGGACAAGACGATCTTCCAATGCTAAAAGCGCGGGAGCTTTTAGGACCAAACAAAATTATTGGGGTCTCGGCTAGTACTCTGGCCGAAGCCCTACTTGCCCAACAACAGGGTGCGGACTATTTGGGGGTTGGAGCTGTTTTTAATACATCAACTAAGAGTGACGCAAAAGAGGTCAGTCTCGAGAAATTGGAACTTATTAAAAAATCAGTCTCAATACCTGTGGTAGCGATCGGTGGAATCAATATAACAAACATTCAACAAGTTATGACTACGGGAATTGATGGGGTTTCTGTTGTGTCTGCCATATTCGCTCAAGAGGACATCTTAATGGCTGCAAAACAGTTGCGGGCAGTCATAAAGAACCAACAGAAAACGGATATTTAAAAAAATCATTTGGATTTTGGGTATTATTAAACAGGACTATTTCAAATGTGAAATAGTCCTGTTTGTTTAAGATATCATTAGATTTTAATACAAAATTTTTGTATAATATAAAATTGTGGAATGAACTTAAAACGGAGGAACAAAGTGTCTCAATCGTTAAATGAGTTAATTAAGCAGATTGAAGAATTACGATTAGAATTGATCAGAGCAAAAAATGGGCGAACCTACACAGATCCAGAAGTTATAGCAGCAAGTCAAGCTTTAGATGAAGTATTGGATAAATATCAGGAACTATTAGATAAGAACAGCAAAATGTAAATAAATATTTATCTACCTTAGGCACAAGGATTGTATTCTTTAGTAAATGAACAATGACTTTTATCCAGCTGATAAAATTATTATTCTGTCCATTGTCCCTAATTAGAGTGTGAGTTATACTAGGAAATATTAATGTATGCAAAATTACATAAATTGGGAGGAGTCTAAATTGTTAAAAGGTAAAACTGCACTGGTAACAGGAGGCGGAACAGGAATTGGAAAGGCTATTGCCTTATTACTAGCCAAGTCGGGAGTTAATATTGCGCTTAACTTTTCTCGCTCGGAGGAAGACGCGTTAAAGACTTGTCAAGAGATCAAGAATTTAGGAGTACGCAGTTCAATTTATAAAGCAGATGTATCTCAGGATGCTGAAGTAAGAACAATGGTCAGTCAAGTAGCGGCTGATTTTGGAACACTAGATATTCTCGTCAATAATGCGGGAATGACTCACTTTGTAGATCATTCTGATCTAGATGGAATGAAAGATGAGTATTGGGATGATATTTTCGGAGTTAATGTTAAAGGGATGTTCTTTTGTTGCCGTGCCGCATCTGCTGAACTTAAGAAGAGTCGAGGGTGCATTATTAACATCACATCAATTGCAGGGCTGACCGGGTTAGGCAGTTCTATCGCCTATTCTGCTTCTAAAGCAGCAGCAACTAGTGTTACGAAATCATTAGCAAGAGTTCTAGCACCCGAGGTTAGAGTCAATGCTGTTGCTCCAGGAATAGTGCAAACCCGTTGGGTTGAGGGGAAAGAAGACCATATTACTCGTCTTGCTGCAGGTACCCCTCTAGGTCGGATTGCAAGCCCTGATGATATTGCTGAAGTTGTCTATTCATTGATAGCTCATGCAGGGTTTGTAACCGGACAAACGGTCGTAGTAGACGGAGGAAACTTCATTTAACACATTTTGCTTAACAAAAGTGGATTAGGAAGTCAATTGGAAGCCTTTTAGTGCTACAAGACTTCCTAATATATTAATATTGTCTGACCTCAATATTTTTTTGTGAGTTTTTCCTGGACCGACTTCTTTCCAGATCTAGGAACCAAAATACTGCAAAGTTTTTCATTTTGGCTCTTGACAACAATTGAATTCTGGGTATAATTAAATCATAAGAGTTAAACAAATAATTCAGTTCAAACAAATCTTTGGTCGCGTGCTAGGCAGTCTTCGAATTCATCGAAAGTTAAGCATTGCAATCGTTTGAATTAATGCTGAATTTCGAGAATTTGAGCCACCTAGAAGGGTGGTTTTTGTGTTCCAAAAAGATAATTTTCCCGCAAGTTCCTCCAATCAGTCAGTCAGTCACTCTGAGTTAAATTGTTTAAGTGGTATTAAAGCAAGCTAGGAAAGAATTAAGGTGATTTGTAAGCTTAGGTTTTTCCCGGAGAAAATTAGTTATCAGATTGACCGCAGAGATTTAAAAGGTACAAAGTAGTGGAAGATTTGTCCAGATTAGTTTCCTTACGTTACCAATAACATGTAATAGCTGGTTACCTTGAGGTTAATAAATGTTAGACCCATATTAGTTCAAGAATCAAACTATTTTAACGAGTTAAGATTCATTAGATAATTGATTATTGTAAGGTGCATGTGTTAACAAATTGTCTGGTTAATTGTTGGTAAAGCTTAGTAGTAGATTAATCTTGAGCCGTGTATCCATTAATTGTGGAGGAACTTGCGGGATCTATTTAGAGTAGGGCCACTCATTGAGTGGCCCTTTTTATTTTTGTATAGGAAAGTATAAAATTTTTGAATCGGGATAACTGATTTTAGCGCGTGCGACAGCACGCTATTTTATTGCGACAGGCACTCTCAAGGGAATGTATCTGTGTTAAACAGAGATAAAGCTATGTTTTTGGCCAGAAGTTACCTGATTTTAATTCTAGGTAATCTGAAATAGTTATTAAGATTTTGAACAACACTTCATTATTAAAAGGACTAGGTTTGCCCTGAAGCTCGTTCATATAATAACAAGAGGATGCCTCATTATCATTTGAGATATCCTCTTTGTATTTGTTCATTGGATTTAAGAATCTAATGGTCATCTAGAAGAGCCCTATAGTTCGTCTTTTTAAATATTTTAACAAAGCATTTTAAGAGTTATTAATTACGTTAACCCTGCGCCCTGTAGGATACTTAAGCATACGAGAAACTGTTCCGTCGGCTTTGACTTCTTCAACGACTAAATTGTAGTTCTTCCCATAATAGCTATCATCTGGTTTTTTCTCGGAAGGAGTAGATTCAACCTCAACCTCTACTTCAACTTCTACACTATCGACTTCATCGACTTCATCGACTTCATCGACTTCATCGACTTCATCGACTTCATCGACTTCATCGACTTCATCGACTTCATCGACTTCATCGACTTCATCG
>JUEG02000584.1_pt1 | contig 41089 bp, 37 predicted proteins | sample 432341 | NCBI WGS metagenome assembly JUEG02 (sample SAMN02953476, study PRJNA257561) | rock porewater metagenome | biome: terrestrial; feature: Opalinus Clay rock; material: porewater; isolation source: Opalinus Clay rock BIC-A1 borehole | place: Switzerland: Mt Terri URL, St-Ursanne ... | reverse complement strand
CCTATAAATTGAAAGCTGAGGGCATAAGCCTCAAAAAGATTGATGAAGCATATACTTCACAAACGTGTCCCGTTTGTGGGAGGAGAAAAAAGATTTCCTCTAGGAATTACAGCTGCCTTTGCGGTTACCGAGAACATCGGGATATTCACGGAGCCAAAAATATACTTTCTAAATACAAATATGGAGAGTTTCAGGCCCTTGAACCAATTGAACACAAGTATCTACGGATCGCCTAAGCGAGAAGTAGTAGATGCCATGAACCTGGCCAGTATGTAACAAAATAGCATACTGTTGCTGGCTCTACTGAAATGATGGACTCACACTCCAATGAGTGAGGCACCTCAAAATATGGTACCATTGAGACAGACATTTTAAGTTAGCCGGAAGCCCCCAACCTCTAAACAAGGTGTAGGTGGGGGAGGTTCACCTAGAATAATCACTTTTGTTTTAGAGTTAGTTCAGATATAATTAAAAAAAGCGAATTTTCTCAAAAGGAGTTACCAAATGATTGAGTTAATATTATTCCTATTAACTATTCTTGGTGGTATTATGGTTGGAATTCAAGCACCAATTAACGGAACCTTAGGAAAGAGTATTGGGGGATATGAAGCGGCCTTCTTTTCCTTTGTAATAGGTGCCCTTGCTCTAAGTTTTATTGTCATCTTTTTTGGTAAGGGTAATATTCTAAGTGTTTTTGAGGCTCCAAAATGGCAATTGGTTGGCGGCATGTTAGGTGCCATTTATGTCACCGTTATGGTGCTTGCCGTTCCCAAAATCGGTACAGCTTCCGCTCTCTATGCGTCCATCGCCGGTCAAGTAGTTATGGGCACCATTATTGACCACTATGGCTTATTCGGAAGTCAAAAAATTCTGATAGATTGGCAGCGTCTGTTAGCAATTGTTTTAATGTCGGCAGCTCTATATTTAGTTTACAAAAGCAGCTCATTAAGCTAAGTGTTGTTAAGAGACCCTAATTAAGGGTATATTAAACTTGAAAAATAAGGAGGGACTACCTTGAAAAATAATAAAACTCATATTGTTATCTTGGGCGCTGGTTACGGCGGAGTTGTTTCCGCACAAGGTTTGGTGAAGCTCCTAGGTAAACATAATATTAAAGTTACTTTGATCAATAAACACCTTTACCATCAGATTATTACACAACTGCATGAACCGGCTTCCGGGCATGCCTACGCCGATGATATTAGAGTTCCGCTAAGTAAACTTATTGATAAGCGTATAAATTTATTTAAAGGCGTTGTCAGCAAAATCGAGCCTAAGAGCAAAAAGGTAACCTTAGAGGATCATACAGTCATTGATTATGACCACCTGATTGTGGCCTTAGGTTCAGATCCGGAATACTTTAACATCCCTGGCCTTAGAGAGTACAGCTATCCTCTAAGAAGTCTCAATGCTGCTAGAATGATCAAGGTACATATCGAAGGCTGTCTGGCTCGTTATAAAGTTAACCCGCAGGAAACGGGCTTACTTAATTTCGTGGTAGGGGGCGCTGGTTTTACCGGCATCGAAATTGCTGGGGAACTTGCAGAGTGGCTACCCAAGGTAACCGAGGAATTTGACGTAACTATGGATAAAGTTAAACTGATTTGTGCTGAAGCTTCTCCTCAAGTCTTACCTGGATTTGACCCTGAATTAGCTAAATCTACGGAAGAAATTTTGTTAAGCAAAGGCATAGATTTGCGACTAACCTCACCTATCGATGAGGTCGGACCTGATTTTGTAAAAATCAAAGGTGAAGTTATACCGACTAAAACCGTAATTTGGACGGGTGGGGTTCGCGGACATCGCTTAATTGACGAGTCCGGTTTTAAAGCCGAAAGGGGTCGTGCTTATATTAACAAATATTTGCAAGCGATTGATTTTGAAAATGTCTTTATCATCGGGGACTCTTCTTTAGCAATTGATGACTCCGGAAAAATCTTACCACCCACGGCCCAAGTAACGATTCAACAGAGTCAACACCTAGTCATAAACCTAAATAAGCTTTTATCCGGTGAAGAAATGGTGCCCTTTACTTTTAACAACAAGGGTGTTGTGGCCACCGTGGGACGAGATGATGCCGTCGGTTTTGTCTTTAATAAATATCGACTAAAGGGAAAGCATGCAGTCTGGATGAAACAACTGGTTAACAACAGATATCTCTTTATTATCGGTGGCCTTCCACTAGTGATTAAAAAGATGTTTGGAAAGATCTATTAAAATTAATATTTTAGATAGTGTACATAAAAAGAAGTTCTCCGCCGGAGAACTTCTTTTTTTATATTAGTATATACCCGTTCTCTGTTCAATTTCAGTCTGGATCTGCTGAGGCGTTAAACCTCTAGCCTCGATAATCGGCGCCTTAGTATTAGTATTGTCTGTGCCTAACTGATTCTCATCTAAACCAGTTAGTATAACTGCATCAAACTGTTTCAGATTGAAGTTCTCTCTTTTGTCAAAAGTCTGAACCTGATAGCCTTGCTGGCTCAAGTACTGCTTTACTGGTGTAAGACCTTCTTGAATAGCTATATTTTTCATATTCATTACCTCCTTTTATTCTAGTATTTAACGTTTTAATAATGGATATTCGGAAAAAAATTGTCAAAAAAAGAATAAAAAAGGATTCGCAAGAATATTCATGTTAGGGTTTATGAATTCCTTTTAGCTTAAAGCATGAGTCTATCTCATGCTTTTTTTATTTAGAAGTGAGTAATATTTCTAAAATAAAAACTATAAAGATATGTTATAATTGGTACAAGGAGGGATACACCATGAAAAAAATTATATTTTTAGCTATTCTTGCTTTTGCAGTTTACACTGGCTACAATTTCTATAATTCTCCTACCGGCCAGGATGCCGTGGACACTGCTAAAATAACCAAGTTAGGTTATGAAGTAGTAAACGAAAAGGACCCAGCTATAGTCCTTGAGACTGTGAAAGCCAACGAAGAATTGGTTCAAAAAATGATCGAGCAAGAAGTAATTACTGAGGAAAATTATAGTCAGTTTACGGGACTAATGACTGAGCTTGTCACCAATGGGCAAGAAGTAGATAAAAAACAATTAGCTGAGGTTTATTTAAAAGATAAAGTTACGCCGGATAATTTTGAAGAAGTTATCACTATCTTAAATCAAGATACACTTGGGTTAAGTGATATGAATGAAATTAGAGCACTTCTAAAGTAACCTTATTATACTCAAAGAAAAATGACCTCGTCCTAAAAGACGAGGTCATTTCTTTTTACCATAGAATGGCTATACTTTAAACTCTCTGATCATTGACTCCAAATTTTCTGCCAACTTAGCAAGCTCTTTTGTGGAAACGCTAACTTCCTCAACTATGGCACTTTGTTCTTGAGCGGAGGCGGAAACTCTTTCGATTCCACCATGTATTTGTTGGGTTGTCGCGGAAACTTCATTAATCTCATTTTTAACCCGTAAAATATCTTCGATAATTTCTTTAAAAGCCAGCTCCGCATCTTTAACTACCTCTAAACCAGATTCTATTTCATTAGCACCGTCCACCATGGATAATACGGTTTCCTCAGCTTGATTTGTAACTTCTTTGATCATCTGATTAATTTCCTTTGCCGCTGTGGCTGACTTTTCCGCCAAACTTCTTACCTCATCTGCTACCACAGCAAAACCTAGTCCATGTGTTCCGGCTCTCGCAGCTTCAATCGCTGCATTAAGAGCTAATAAATTAGTTTGATCCGCTATGTAGGTGATCATTTTGACAATCTGTTCTATGGATTGAGCTCTCTCTCCTAGTCTCTTAACCATGGTAACGTTGTTTTCATTCGTACTTACGATATTGACCATTTTCTCTGTTACCTTATTGAGCTCCTGACCGCCTACCTCTGCCTTCTGGGCAGTTGATTCAGAAAGACTTAGCAGGCCTTGAGATCTTTGCGCCACTGATTGTAGGGCATAAGATATATCATTTACCGTTGAAGCCGTATCGCTTACAGCAGCTGCTGTTTGTTCAGTACCAGCTTTTAACTGTTGAGAAGCGGCAGTTACCTGAAGAGCGTTTTCCTCAACCTTTTGAATGGTTTTACGAAGACTATCAATCATCCATACAAAGGCTTTAGCCAATCTTCCCATATCTCCTCTTGCCTTAACCTCTATGTTATTTCTCAAATCACCGGTAGAACTTTGCTCTGCCTGCAAAATTAAAGCATTTATCGGTTTAGTAAAAGATCCTGAAAACCATAGACCAGTTATAAGGATAAGTATTATGGCAATAACCACGACAATAATTATCTGGTTGCTAAGACCAATTAACCCGGCCATAATGTCTGCTTTATTCTGAGTTACAAAAACTCCCCAACCCTGCTCAGTAGGTGCATAAGCAGATATTTTTATAGTACCATTGTAATCATACTCCGCAAAATCACTTTCGCCATTAACTACCTTATCAGCCCAGGTGTTAACTGACTTCTCCTGTTTTGTTACCTTTTCCTCGTCCGGATGCGCTATAATTGTCTTTTCGTGGTCGATGGCATAGGCATAACCAGTCTCACCAACCTTAATCTTATTTACAACTTCCCAAACTTTAGCTAGGGATATATGTCCTCTAATAACTCCAATAATTTGCCCCTCATTGTAGATTGGATAGGCCACAAACACCGTTGGTTTTTGCGTAGTATCTGAAATAGCTGAATCAGATAAATAAGGTTCTCCTGTTTTTATAACTCCGTCAAACCAAGAATCTTTGGCAAAGTTGGTGGAAAAGCCGATATTAGTAATCGGTTCCATATTTAAGACCTTGCCATTTTTATCAATTATGTACATTACCTCTATTGAATCAAATTGTTTTTTCAGTTCTTTCATGACCCTTCTTTGAGCCTGAAGATCTTGAAAGTTTCTGATATCGTCAAGATTAGCTATTGTAGCTACTGCTTTTTCCGTATCCTTTACAAAAAGACTAACCTCATCGGCTAAAATCTGAGCCTGCGTGATTCTACTCTCTCCTAATTGCTCCATCAACACCTCAGAGGCTTTACTATAGCCTAAATAGGATACAACTAACAAAGGAATAAGTGTAAAAATCATCAAAGCTAAAGTTAATTGAACGCGGATTGATAAATTAATTTTCAATTGGTCACCTCGATATTCAATTTTTAAATAAACAACATATTAAAACTACATTGTTAGTGTGAATATTCTATTTTATTCGACAATTGAAATTATAACTGTAATATTACATAACGTCAATATATGTTCAAGCACTAAAACAGCTCTTTTACGCACGAAAAAGCCCCAGTTACGTACTTATAGAAACAACCTATGTAAAGAGAAAACCTTTTGCCAAATTATAGTGCCAATCACTCTGTCAATTTGCGAGAAAAACCTGCGCAACGGTTAGGTGTCACCGACCGCCAGTTTGTGTTGAAGGATATAATTTATTTCTTAAAAGGGATCAAAGTTTGAACTGACCCCTTTGCTAATGCGTAGTAGTTATCTACTACGAAATAAGCCAAAATCCCCACAGCAAGATAGCGTTTTATAGGCTTATTTAATCCTGTATCCGACAGCCAATATTTTACTTTATGAGATAACTTAGAAAATTGTTAAATGAACCCGATTTGTTTTAATATTGAGAGTTGTTACAAGTTTGTTGATTCATTAATAAAAGTAAAAACCCGCTTTAATTGTCTTCAATCTAGAATGGTTTAATAAAAATCATTCGCTGATATAGCTTGTCTTAAGCTTTATGTCACTTAGATATATGTTGAGAATTCTACTTTTAGTGAAAAATTTAATGACATTTAAACATTATTTCCTTTTCAATGTCATAGTTTTTAGAAGAAACTTTAGAAAATGTAGTGAAAAGGGGGTAGAGGTTAATGTGTTATTGTAAGGATAATAGCTCAGAACGTAATGTCTATACAGATTTAGTAGATGATTCAATTCCAGATGACTGCTTGGTTTGCTCAAAGTGTTGGAAAAGAATTTGTCGTCTCCGTGGGATATATAGCTATAAAGTGGAACCTGAAACTTGGAAAGATATATGTGGCAAGCGAGGATATTTATTAGCTCGTCAAAATCCTAGAGGTTTTTAGGTTAACAAAAATGATGTTAAGATAAAAACTGTGTTTTAAGGTGAGAGCCAATTTAAGCAGAAAATAATTTAGATCACCAACAGGAGTGATATTGGATGGTTACTCGTTTAAGTGATTATCGCAGAAGGAAAAGACTTAATGAAACAGATTTTGTTTACTTTGGTAGTTTAATTAGGAATCTTAATTTTTGAGGCATTATCATAACCGAAGCCCTAAATAAATGTCGCAGTTTCTTTAAGCTGCGTCACATCAGAAATCTACTGCCAAAATTAAAACAAGCTGTTGTACAAGTAATCCTTGTAGGTATAGACCAAATTAGAATGTTAGCTAATAATTTAAATTCCCATGGCTAATGAGCCACAAATTGCCCTAATATGTCTTCGCCTTATATTTTAGAAGAAATTAAGTTATTTTTAAAAATCCCCTTTGCTCTTAAAATATCCTCAATAGTTACTCCTATATTCTGACGATCATTATTATTTTTTAGTCCGATAACTGTTAATACCACCTCATCAGCTATTATCGCCCTAAATCTTGTTGTCTCAACAATTTTAGCGCTGGTATCACTGTCATAGTATTTAAAGTTACCTTTTTTCTTGATTTCTTTAATTATCTTGACTTTTGCCTTTTTAGCAGCTATGGTTTCAATACGCTCAACATATCTTTCAACCGCATGCTTACTAACCTTCAAAGGCTTACCCCCTTTTAAATAAAATAAAAACCCGTTTTGCTAAATGCCAAAACGGGTTTAAAAAGGTTTTTGAAATTTTTGTTCTTTACTATAAGTGCCGTTGGACAAGCAATTTTGTAACATGTAACTTTTTCCACAACGACGGAAAATATCGTAATTTATAGTTCTTTAATTTGGTTAAACTCCTTGTTGACTGCAAAAGAGTTGAATTTATGTACGTCTTTAAATAATAATTAATATAGATTTGACCTATGTGGACCTATTGTTTTAAATACCTCTTCCTTGTTAAGGAATTTGCTAAGACTAAAAATTTATTTTCCAATTATTTTTCCTTAGCAATCTTAATCTTCTTTTTCGTTTAAAACTATCTATTTCAGACCGAATTGTAATCCCTGGGTACCTATAAAAATCTATTAAAAAGGTTGTCAGTCTTTTATATAAAGGTGGTTCCACATATTTTCTAGTTCCAATAATTTGGTCAATAGAATTTTCGAAGTCAGTAAGCGAAGTATAAAATTCTTTATAGTGATAAATGCTTTTAAACGCTCCATCTTTATATTTTACACTTGTGATACATGAAGGTCTGCATGAGATAGAGCGCCTACCCTGCTTGTGTTCATAGTCTTTATAATTAAATTCCTTAACTAGTTAACTTTAGATGGACCAGAACTGTAATGTGCAAGACTTCAATGTTTCTCACCTCCTTTCCACTTAATAAAAAAAGACCGCTTCGGTTTAAGACCAAAGCGGTTTAGAACTTTCCCTAAGTTTAAATTTTAAAATTCTTCTCTTATTAGTAAGTGACATCGGACAAGTTAAAATGAGACATGTAATTTCTTCCATTAACCGTAGGGTCCCTATGTTTTAAAACTACAAATATTATATTTCAAGTCCAGCTAGAGGTGTCAGAAAAAGAGAGCCCTATCTCTCGATAACGGGTTCCGTTTTGAGGTGCAAAGTTAAAAAACACAAGTATTTTTGCATAAAATTAACATTACTTTTTGCATCTGCAATTTTTCAAAGATTAATGTTAAACTTATTGGAGTTATGATCTATTTATCTAATTAAATATCAGGTATTTCTATGATAATTGAGGTGTTTTGGTTTGCTATCACGAAGGGAGTTGGATTTGAGATTTAAAATAGTAGAAAGAACAACTAGGATAGATAAAGGAAAATTATTTGTATGGCGAATATCATATATTTGCACTAGCATTACATTTAGAGTTAGGTTATCAAATGCAGTTAGCAACTGATGAATTGACTATGAGTTAGTTAACAATGCACTCATGCAAGGGTGAAATGCTTTGGGAAATTGGAATCAGCACTGTACAGCAGCTCTTAACCAAGAGCTGTCGTGAGTACGGGCCTTAACAAACTCTTTCATAGAAACAATCTAAAATGTCACCCAGACAGATGACATTAAGTTAAAATTCCACCTTTAATTAGAGGCATCTCAAATGTGAATTTATTTCAATAAAAGCAAAACCTTCCTTTGGAAAGCTTCTGTTCAGATTCACTTGAGTAGACTACATCTAATTACGAATGTAGACTCATGAGGAAAAATGTGGTATAATGTCGTTTAGAAAATTTTGTTGAAAATCAGAAGATTCTATCTAAAGTTCCTCAAAGGAAGAGTGAAAAACATGAATGCTAGGATCAAAATGTTATTACTCCTATTGATTACTATCGCCACAGTCGCAGGCTTTGGTTTAAAATCTATTCCAACTGCTATTAGTATAATAGTGGACCTTATTGCCATTACGAAAATCATTTTTGGAGATACTTTGAACACAACAAAAATTTTAAATTTCTTACAACGCAAAACCTTTCTAGTGGTTGTAATAGGAATAACTATTGTTCTTATGGGGTTCTATGTCGCAGAACATTCGGTGTTTGCCCAAACAATTAATATTTTTAAAACTGAGGATTTTGGCGGTTCTCAGTCAAATAATGAGATGATTAAGGAAGAGAAAAAGGAAAACAATGTTTTAAAACCAAACGTAGAGGATAATTCCTCTATGCCAGCATCTTTTTTGGAACCTGACAGCATTAACCCAGAAGAAAATCAAGATCATGACTCATTTACCTCGAATATACAACCTGACGTTTTAGCTAGTATGTTTATAATGCGCTTACATAACTTGTCAGAAAAACAATTGGATGAAGGGGAATGGCCTATAATCTTAAAAGAAAAAATTGAAGAGAATATACATAGCAACTTCAGGGGTGATTTAACCCAAAGTGAGAAAGATGATTTAAATAAAAATAGAGAGTATACAACGCTAACACAAGAAGCTAATCTACTTGAAGAGAAAATGAAGGACGAAAGCTTTCAACTTATATTAAATGTTCAAGAGCGTAACAAAATGATTAAATTGAGGGAAGATGCAGCCAAAATAGGTAAAACAAAAGATCTTATGAAGCTTCTAGGACGTGACCATTATGAATTAGGCAGGATACATGTCCGTTTAGGCGATAATCAAAACGGTTTTCTGTGTTTTTCAAAAGCTGTTCAGTATTACTTAGAAGCCGTGACATACATATCAAGTATCGAACAAGAAAAAGATTTTTACGACACTTTGTATATAATTGGTTCTATATATCATTCTATTGGGGACATGCCTGAAATTAGTTTTGAGATTCGGAGGGATGCTTATCATATGTCATTGGCATATTTTGAAATGATAAGCAACAATCAGCCCTCATTTTACCCGCTTTACTATAAAGGAATGATAAACCACAAGCTTGGAATTGTACTGCAACATTCAGGGTGGAGTTATTTAAAAAATGCCTTAAAAGATTATACTAGTATAGATACCTTTAAAGTCACGGAAGCTACAAAAATGTACGTTAGCAAATACTCCGCAGATGTATGTGAAAGATTAGCACAGTTTCGTAGCAAATATAGAAAAGATATTGAAGCACTTTCTGAAGATGAATATAGGAAGCAGAGGAATGAGTACTTGCAAAAATATAAAACGTTGAAGGAATTGCAATAGTACTGCTTCGAAGGCCAGTTTCGATCAACAAGTCTTCGAGGGTGAAATCTTATAAAACAAACAAGCCAAAGTGTATTTTACACTTTGGCTTGTTTGTTGGTCATTATAAAAAACAAAGAACGTTAAATTTGTCAAAATTAATAATTTTAATTAGACAAATCTTCTTTAATCATAATCGTCTTAAACGAAAGCTTTGCAAGTGGATTATTACACTACCGATTTCCTAATGTCTTCAGACTTAGTACTACTCGTACAATTAAGCCAAAGGTTGAGCCAAACTTTGATTTAGTTTATTGATGAGCTTCTATGGAGGGGTGAGGTCAATATGGGCAAAAATAAACACCAGCGAAAAATTTACCTACCGTTAGGACATAGAAAAAATTCAAAATAGTTTTAAAAAATATCTTTTAGAAAATTTAATTCATGTAGCATTAAATTTATACTACGCAAATTTAGCTTTCAAAAATCAACATAATTCTTTAGCGGAGCTTCAAAAACCCCACACGACCAATCTACATGCTGGCTATCACGTCCTGAATACAAAAAAGGCAAATCTCACTTTAGGCGAGATTTACCCTTTTCTTTTTCTGTCAATTTCAATGTCAATTAGAGGCTTATTTTCTATACTCTTTGCAAAAACTCATAAACCTCTAAGGCTACTTTTTCGTTCATGCCGTCTACTTCCATCAACTCTTCCACACTGGCTTGTTTAACTTTGGCCAAGGAGCCGAAGTGAACCAATAAGGCCTTTTTCCGCTTTTGCCCTACCCCTGGAATATCTTCTAAGATTGATTTCATATTACGTTTAGCCCTTAGGTTACGGTGATACTCAATGGCAAAGCGGTGAGCCTCATCCCTGATCCGTTGAATTAAATATAGGGCCTTAGAATTCCTGGGTAAGATGATCGGTTCAGAGCTACCTTCTTTAAACAAGTGTTCAAACTCTTTAGCCAACCCGTAGGTTGAGATATAGCCAAAGCCATTGCCTTTCATGATTTCCCGTGCTGAACTTAATTGTCCCTTACCACCGTCTATAATCACTAAGTCCGGTAAACGGTGGAACTTAGCATGACTTTTCTGAAGCGTTCCTTCGGCAATTTGTTTAGTTTCTTCCTTGGCATTTTTAAAGCGCCGGAATAGCACCTCTTGCATCGAAGCAAAGTCATTGGGTCCTTGCACAGTCTTGATTTTAAATCTACGGTAATCACTGTTTTTAGGCTTACCACCTTCAAAAACAACCATGGAACCTACGGATTCCGTACCTTGGGTATTAGATATATCATAGCATTCAATCCTGTTCGGGAGTTCCTCTAAACCCAACTCCCTTTGCAGTTCATCTAAGGCACCTTCAGTCATCTCTCGTTGCCGGTCTGCTTCTTGCAAGTGGTTGTCTAATTCCATTTGCGCGTTTTTACCTACCATTTCAACCAGCTTAAGCTTTTCGCCTCGCTGTGGCACTTTTAAATGAACCTTACTGCCTCGTTTTCCCTTTAGCCATTCTGCTACCACTTCTGAATCGTCCATTTCAGTATGCAATAGAATCTCTTTAGGCACAAATTCAACTACACTATAGTGCTGCTTGGCAAAGGCTGCGAGAATTTCACCCTCGGACATTTCCGCAGTGCCTTCTAGAAAATGGTGTTCTCTACCGATCAACTTACCTTTCCGCACAAAGAAGATGTGTACGCAGGTTAGGTCAAACTTACTGGCAAAGGCAATAATATCTTGGTCTTCCAGCTCTGAAGAAATAATCTTCTGCTTTTCCACAACTTTTTGGACTGCTTGCACTTGGTTTCTAAGCTGGGCCGCTTTTTCAAACTCTAGGTTTTCAGCAGCTATTTCCATCTGTTTAGTTAGGTTCTTGATTAAATCCTCTTGTTTTCCATCAAGAAAGAGAATAACCTCGTTAATAATTTCTTTGTAAGTGTCGGAAACAACGTGCCCACTACAAGGTGCTAAGCAGCGTTTAATATGCAGGTTTAAACAAGCTCTGTCCCTGCCATCAAAATCCTTGCGGCTACAGCTCCGTAAAGGGAAAATACTGCGCAGGAGTTTTAAAGTTTCCTGGACTGCCCCCGAGCTGGTGTACGGACCAAAATATTTGGCCCCGTCTTTTTTGATGCTTCTAGTAATCATCACCCTTGGGAAACTTTCATTCAGAGTTACTTTAAGATAAGGATAGTGCTTATCGTCTTTTAGGTTAATATTATATTTGGGCCGATGCTTCTTGATTAGATTACACTCAAAGATCAGAGCTTCGATTTCGGAATCGGTAATAATATATTCCAAGTCAACAATATGTGCCACCAAAGCCTTAACCTTGGCCCCATGATGCTTACTGTTTTGAAAATAGGAACGGACCCGGCTTTTTAAAGACCGGGCCTTACCTACATAAATTACAGTTCCTTTGTCGTTCTTCATGATATAGACACCGGGTTTATCCGGTAATAGCTTTAGCTTCTCCTCCAAAGTCACCCTGCTCACGCTCCATTAACCGCTTTAAATATTGACCTGTATAGGATTCTTTGACCTCGTTAATTTCTTCAGGGGTACCGGTGGCGATAATAGATCCACCCATGTGACCCCCTTCGGGTCCAAGATCAATAATATGGTCGGCAGTCTTAATCACATCAAGATTGTGTTCAATTACTAACACCGTATCGCCATTATCAACAAGTCTGCTTAAAACACCTAACAGCTTATGGATGTCAGCAATATGCAGGCCCGTGGTTGGCTCATCTAAAATATATAAGGTCTTCCCATTACTTCTACGACTAAGCTCAGTGGCAAGCTTTACCCTTTGAGCTTCCCCACCCGATAAAGTGGTGGCCGGTTGGCCCAATTTGATATAGCCTAAGCCTACATCTTGTAAAGTTTCCATTTTACGATGAATCTTGGGAATATTTTTAAAGAATTCCACCGCTTCACTTACTACCATATCTAAGACATCTGCGATACTCTTACCCTTATATTTAATATCTAAGGTATCTCTATTATAGCGGCTACCTTTGCAGACTTCACAAGGCACATACACATCAGGTAAGAAATGCATTTCAATCTTGATTATCCCGTCACCCTTACAAGCCTCACAACGTCCGCCTTTAACATTAAAGCTAAAACGTCCCGGTTTATAGCCTCTGATTTTGGCATCTTGAGTTTGACTAAAGATTTCTCTAATCGCATCAAAGACCCCGGTATAGGTGGCCGGATTTGATCTTGGAGTTCTCCCAATAGGTGATTGATCGATTTCAATAACTTTATCTAAATTGTTAAGCCCTAAAATAGCCTTGTGCTGGCCAGGTTTACTCTTCGCCCGGTGCAGTTCATGGGCTAAGGCTTTGTACAGAATTTCATTAATCAAAGTACTCTTACCAGAACCAGACACTCCTGTAATGCAGTTAAAAACTCCCATTGGTATTTTCACATCTACGTTTTTCAAGTTGTTTTCTTCCGCTCCAAGAATTTCTATCCACTTCCCATTAGGCTTTCTTCTAATGGCCGGAATAGGGATTCTCTTGGTTCCGCTAAGATATTGACCTGTAATGGAATCCTTATTTTTCATGATATCCTTTAAAGTACCCTGGGCAATAATTTCACCACCGTGAGCGCCGGCCCCTGGACCAATATCAATAATATGATCGGCTTCTAGCATAGTTTCTTCATCATGCTCAACTACAATCAGGGTATTACCCAAATCCCTTAATCTCTTTAAAGTCTCAATTAGTCTTTGATTATCTCTCTGATGCAAACCGATACTTGGCTCATCTAAAATATACAGTACCCCCATTAGACTAGAGCCGATCTGCGTGGCAAGACGAATCCTTTGGGCCTCTCCGCCCGATAAGGTTCCGGCAGCTCGATTCAAAGTTAAATAATTTAGACCTACGTTTACTAAGAAACCTAAGCGCTCATTGATTTCTTTCAAAATTTGGCGCCCAATTATTTGTTCTTTAGGTGTCAGCTCCAAACCAGTAAAAAACTCCAAAGCTTCATTAATGGGCAAGCTGGTTACTTCGTTGATGGCTCTGTCACCTACTGTTACCGCTAAAATTTCAGGACGAAGCCTGGCCCCTTTACAATCAGGACAACCAGTAGTAGACATGTAGGTTTCTAAGTCTTCTCTAGCACTATCTGAGGTAGACTCTTTATGTCTTCTCTCAAGCATGGGTATTACACCTTCAAAAGGAGTATTCATTACCCTTACTTGGTTGTAAATGTTAGTGTATTTAAACTTAATCTCTTGCGTACCTGTGCCATGAAGTACGGCAAAAATTTGTTCTTTCGTTAGATCTTTTATAGGTGTATCTAAGGTAAACCCATAATGATCCGCCAAAGCCTTTAACAACTGCGGATAATAGTTACTAAAGGATCTGCTCCAAGGAGCTATAGCCCCTTCAGCCAACGAGAGACTTTTGTTCGGAATAACCAAGTCGGGGTCGATTTCCATCTTTGTACCCAAACCGCTACAGGTAGGACATGCACCGTAAGGACTGTTAAAAGAAAACATTCTCGGTGTCAATTCTTCTAAGCTGATGCCACAGTCATTACAAGCAAAGTTCTCACTAAATAGCAATTCCTCTTGGTCCATAACATCCACTAAAACTACACCTTCGCCTAATTGCAAGGCAGTCTCAAGCGAATCGGCCAATCTTTTTTCTACTTCCGGCTTAATCACAATTCTATCCACCACGATTTCAATGGTGTGCTTCTTGTTTTTTTCCAGCTTGATTTCTTCACTAACTTCCGTTATTTCACCATCGACTCTTACTCTAACAAAGCCATTTTTCTTTATTTCCTCTAGTACTTTGATGTGTTCCCCTTTGCGTCCACGGATAACAGGGGCTAGAATCTGCATTTTAGTTCTTTCCGGATAGGTCATCAGTTGATCTACCATTTGCTCAATACCTTGTTGGGTAATAGGTTGACGACACTTAGGACAGTGCACATGACCTACTCTGGCAAATAACAGTCTAAGATAATCATAGACCTCTGTCACAGTACCTACGGTTGAACGCGGGTTTTTACTGGTGGTCTTTTGATCGATAGAAATAGCCGGTGATAAGCCTTCAATATAATCCACATCAGGTTTGTCCATCTGACCCAAAAACTGACGGGCATAAGCTGATAGAGACTCTACATACCTTCTTTGCCCTTCGGCGTAAATGGTATCAAAGGCTAAGGAAGACTTGCCGGAGCCACTTAAACCGGTAACCACGACAAGCTTGTCTCTTGGAATTTCCACATCTATATTCTTTAAATTATGGGCGCGAGCACCTTTAACAATAATTTTGTCTTTCATTTATCTATCCTCCTGACGTTTATCTCAACATCCCTCTTAATTCCGAAAGTATATCACGCAGCTCTGCAGCCTTTTCAAACTCTAGATGCCTTGCCGCTTCCTTCATATCTTTCTCCACGGTGACAACCATTTTCTTTAGTTCCGTCTTAGTTAACTTATTAATATCTTTCTTCGGCAAATAACCCTCAGCAGTTTCGGCTACCTGGGTAGCCTCAATTACGGCGTGAATACGCTTCTTAATTGTTTGCGGGGTAATTCCGTGCTTTTCGTTGTATTCCATCTGAATAGCCCGTCTACGGTTAGTTTCACTGATGCATTTATTCATGGAGTCAGTCATTTTGTCAGCATACATGATTACAGTGCCTTCAGCATTTCGGGCCGCTCTACCGGTGGTCTGAATTAGAGAGGTGGCCGAGCGTAAGAAACCTTCTTTATCAGCGTCTAAAATCGCTACTAAAGAAACTTCAGGTAGGTCTAAACCCTCACGTAAAAGGTTGATTCCAACTAACACATCAAACTCGCCGATACGAAGGTCTCTTAGAATTTGGATTCTCTCTAAAGTCTTAATATCGGAGTGCAGATATTTTACCTTCACGCCAAGCTCTTTAAAATAGTCCGTCAAATCTTCGGACATTTTTTTAGTTAAGGTGGTCACTAGCACTCTTTCTTTTTTAGCAACTCTTTCTCTGATCTCACCTAAAAGATCATCGATTTGTCCTTTGATTGGTTTTAAGACGATCTTAGGATCTAACAGACCCGTGGGTCTGATAATCTGTTCGGCCAGATCTTGGGTCTGTTGAAGTTCATAAGGTCCCGGAGTAGCACTGACATATACCGCTTGTTTAACTAACTGTTCAAATTCCGGGAATCGTAAGGGTCTGTTATCTAAAGCTGAAGGTAATCTGAAGCCATGCCCCACTAGATTTGTTTTTCTGGATTTATCACCCTCGTACATGCCTCGAACTTGCGGCAAGGTCACGTGGGACTCATCTACTACCAGCATAAAATCATCAGGAAAATAATCTATCAAAGTAAAGGGAGGTTCACCAGTGGGTCGTCCCGTTAGGTGACGGGCGTAGTTTTCGATACCTTGACAAAAACCCATCTCTTGCATCATCTCTAAGTCATAATTAGTCCGTTGCTCTAAACGTTGAGCTTCTAATAGTTTACCTTCATCCTTAAATTCCTTGAGTCTAGCAGTCAGTTCCTCTTGAATGGTTTCAATAGCTCGGTCCATCTTTTCCGTACCCGTTACATAATGACTGGCGGGGAAAATGGCCACATGGCTTCTCGTCCCCATAATTTCTCCCGTTAAAGTGTCGATTTCTACGATGCGTTCGATTTCGTCACCGAAGAGCTCCACTCTGAGGGCTTTTTCACCGTTTCCGGCAGGGAATATTTCCACCACGTCTCCCCGCACCCTAAAGGTACCGCGGGTAAAGTTAATATCGTTGCGATTATATTGAATCTCAACCAAACGCCTTAGCAAATGGTCTCGATCCATTTGAACTCCCGGTCTTAAAGACAGAATCATATCACGGTATTCCTCAGGCGAACCTAAACCATAGATACAGGAAACACTGGCTACAATAATTACGTCTCGTCTTTCAAAAAGAGAGGCTGTGGCCGAGTGACGCAACTTTTCAATCTCGTCGTTGATGGAAGCATCCTTCTCAATATAGGTATCGGTATGGGCAATATAGGCTTCCGGCTGGTAATAATCGTAGTAACTAACAAAGTACTCTACAGCATTCTCCGGAAAGAATTCTTTAAACTCACTGCAAAGCTGAGCCGCTAAGGTTTTATTATGCGCAATAATCAAAGTTGGTTTATTGACCTTCTGAATCACATTGGCAATGGTAAAGGTTTTACCTGTACCTGTGGCACCTAGTAAAACCTGATGTTTCTCACCTTTAAGAATCCCTTGAGTTAATTTCTCAATGGCCTCGGGCTGGTCCCCTTTAGGGCTATATTCTGAACAAAGTTTAAATTGATCCATCCTAATCACCTATTTTCTTAATTTCAATTAGGTTATCTTAGTAATTAAATTATTCACAATTTTAATTATATCATAAACCTATGGCCTTATCATATTTTGGGTCTATGCCAATTTAAGGGACGACAAGAAAAGCTCGTTTCAGTAATTATGCCTGGAGTAAAAGAAAAAAGCCTCATCGTTATCGACAAGGCTCTAAAATGGGGGGGTATTGAGGTCACTACTATGTTACGGTTGAATAGGCAACGTCACGATAAAGGTTGCCCCTTCTCCCGGTTTGCTTTGCACTGCTATCTCTCCTTGGTGAATTGTCACTATTTTCCTCACGATAGCTAAACCTAGCCCACTACCTGATTTGTTTCTGGTCCTAGCTTTATCTGCTTTGTAAAAACGCTGAAAAATATGCTTTTGATCTTCGTCTGAAATTCCGATTCCCGTATCTGAGATGGACACAATAACTTGATTTGCCCTTTGCTCTAACTTGATGGTCACTGTACCCCCTTCAGGGGTATAGCGAATACTGTTATTTAAGAGATTTAACCAAACTTGATTTAATTGATCCTCGTCTGCTGTTAGGCGTGCAGGTATTAGCTTTAAGTCAATCTCAATATTTTTAGCCACCCATTGCGGTTCCATGGCCACCACAACTCTGCGAATTTGCTCATCTAGACCGAAGGTTTTGGGTTCAAAAGGATGTTGCTCAGATTCTAAGGAAGCTAGATTTAGCAGGTTCTCACTAAGCCTAGAAAGTCTACCTGTTTCAGTCTCAATAATATCTAAATACCTGAGGCGCTCCTCTTCTGTCAAATCCCATTCCTTCAAGGCTGTAGAAAAACCTTTGATCGAAGTTAAAGGGGACTGGATTTCGTGGGAAACGTTAGAAACAAAATCCTGCCTCATCTGCTCTAATTGTTTCAGTTCTCTAGCCATATCATTGAAACTTTCCGCAAGCTTCCCAAGTTCATCTTTTTGTTTAACTTTAAGCTCTATATCAAAGTTACCCTTTGCCAATTGCTTAGTGGCTCGAGTCATGGCTTCTAAAGGCTTAATTAAATATCTGGTAGCGATCAGAATAAACAAGCTTCCTATTAGCAGTACCATTAACAAAATGGTGATGATACTTCTGATTATGGATTTAAACATACCCTCAAAATCGGGTTTAATAAACACGGCATAACTCTGGCCCTCCACTTGAAAGGGTAAACCGATCAGTGGTGATTTATGTCCAAACCTCACTTTTTCGCTAAAACTATTATACTTTTCACCTGCTATGACAAGTTCTACTAGCTCAGTTGCAATTGAGTAGTCCCTCTCTTTATCCTTCTTTTGGCCGTTTGCAGAAGAAGCGAAGGACTTTACTTGGCCGGTTTCACTAAAAACCTCTACTTGATATTGTTTCAACAAGGTACTCTGAGCCAGTAATTCTTCAGCTTTTTCAGGGACTGTGGTATATAGGCTAACTACTTCCCTGCCGGCATCAAACATATTTGCCTCTAACTGATTTAAGTCTTGACTCTTAAAGGTTTGTGCAAAAACACCAAAGGCAATAAAGATACTCACTAAAACCACAAGTACGAAAGTTAGGACGATGCGTGTATATAAAGATTTAATCATGGGACACCTCTAATCGGTACCCAAGTCCCCTGATTGTTACAATCCTAAAGCTACTTGTCTCGCCAGCCAACTTGTCTCTTAGCCTTTTAATATGAACATCCACAGTCCGGTCATCACCTTCATAATCAAGACCCCAGATTTGTTCGATCAATTGGTCACGGGTAAAAATTTGGCTCGGATAGCTGGCTAGTTTAAAGAGAACTTCAAACTCCTTTAAAGGTAAAGTTAGCTTCTTATTTTTAATAATTACTTCCAGACTTTTACGGTTAATTATTACCTCGCCTAATTGCAGCATTTCAGAAGAAGCAATTTTAGACCGTCGTAATAAGGCCTTAACTCTTAGGATCAGTTCAAAAGGGTCAAAAGGTTTAACCAAGTAGTCATCGGTGCCCAATTGAAAGCCCTTAATCCTTTGTGCCGCTTCGCCTTTAGCCGTAACCATTAATAGAGGCATATCAAAATTTGCCCTTAGCTCACGACAAAGCTCCCAGCCATCCATCTGAGGCATCATAATGTCCAGCACAACTAAGTCAACGGTCGTTGTTTCTGCAATTTCCAAAGCTACTAGACCGTTTTCCGCCTCTATAGTTTCAAAGCCTTCTCGACGCAAGTACAAAGTAATCAGCTCTCTAATATGGGGATCGTCATCAACTACTAAAATTTTAGCCATAGTTAAACCTTTCCCTCCCTTCAATTCCTTCTATACTTCTAGTTTAGGTGAAGCCTATTCATAACGCAATGCTTCAATAGGATTAAGGTTGGCTGCTTTATTGGCAGGCAGCATCCCAAAGAGAACGCCTACAAAGACGGAAAAGCCTACTGCAATCATCACTAAATTAAAAGATACTTCAACACTAATCCCGACCAAATTGCCAATCAGAGCAGCTCCGCCAACTCCTAAGCCTACGCCGATAAGGCCACCAATCAGACAAAGGACCACGGACTCAATTAAAAACTGGAACAAAATATTTCTTTTCTTAGCTCCGATGGCCTTTCTAATCCCAATTTCTCTGGTGCGTTCCGTAACGGAGACCAGCATAATGTTCATAATCCCGATGCCACCCACCAAAAGAGAGATACCGGCAATGCCAGCTAGAAGCATGGTCATAGTGGTGGTTACAGCACCCATGGTATCTAAAATGTCTTGCTGGTTAAAGATTCGATAGCTATCCTCATCATTACGGAATTCTTTGGCTAATTTTTGTTCCAACTTAAGGATAGCCATGTCTACTTTTTCCTCTGAGGCTGCCTGGACATAAAAACTTCTAACCCCGGTACTGGCCAGCAAACGCTCAGCGGTGTTAAAGGGAATTATGATCTTATCATCATAAGAACCACCCATGGTAGAGCCTTTCTCTTCCAAAAGACCGATTACCTTAAAGGGGATACCCCCAAGTTTAATGTATTGACCAACGGGATTGGCCAGTCCAAATAATTCCTCCGCCGTACTAGACCCCAGCAGGGCCACCTTCTGTCTATATTCCAAATCTAAGGGCAGCAAAAACCTGCCTGCCTGGACCTTGTGCTGTCTTACAATTTCATAATCAGGATTGGTCCCTTCAATATTCACACTCACATGGTTGGAGCCATTACTGGCATTGACGTTGCCTGAAACCACAGGTGCTATTGCCCCGATTTCCGGGATTTCGGCAAAGCTCATAACCTTGTTGTAATCTAAGGTGGTCTGAGTTCCCCTGCCTGTGATGGTCACCGATAAAAGGTTAGAGCCTAGACCCTGTACTTGCTCAGTAACTTGTTTAGTTGCCCCCTGAGAAAGAGCAACCAGTAGAATCACGGCCGATACACCAATTATAATACCCAGCATGGTTAGAAAGGCTCTGAGCTTGTTGGTGGCTAGGCTTTTAAGGGCCATTTTTACTTCTCGGAGAAGATTCATGCCACCTCACCCCCACCTTCATAAAGTTTACCGTCGTGGATTCTAATGATACGCGTAGCTCTTTTAGCTATTTCCAAGTCATGGGTGATTAAAATTATAGTATGACCCATAGCATTTAAACCTTTTAACACTTCTAAAACTTCCTGCCCCGTTTTAGAATCTAGGGCTCCCGTAGGTTCATCAGCCAGCATAATCTGAGGATTTCCCACTAGGGCTCTAGCGATAGCCACCCGCTGTTGCTGTCCTCCCGAAAGTTCAGTAGGGCGGTGATTAGCGCGATCTTTAAGGCCAACCTTTGCTAAAGCTTCTAAGGCCATTTCTTTACTTTTAGAAGCAGCTATACCTCTGTAAAACAACGGAAGTTCTACATTTTCTAAAGCAGTTAGCTTTTGCAAGAGATTAAAACCTTGAAAGATAAACCCTATTTTTTGATTACGGATTTCCGCTAAACGATTGTCATTAAGCTTACTGATATCCTTGCCGTCAAAATAGTAGGAGCCTGAAGTAGGGATATCTAGACAGCCAATCATGTTCATTAAGGTGGATTTGCCTGAGCCCGAAGGACCAATTATGGCCACAAAGTCCCCTTCCGGTATGGTTAGCGTCACTTCATCTAAGGCTTTTATGGTTTCCCCACCTAGTTGATAAAGCTTACTCATTTTTTCGATCTGAATCACTGGGCATCACTCCTAGCTCCTGCCTCATCTCTGTCAGCTCCACCTGGTCTCATTCCTCGCATGGCCGAGAAACCGCTGGACTCTTCCTGGCTACTAGAACTTAGACTTGGTAGAACGATCTGCTCTCCTTCAGAGAGACCACTTACAATTTCGATGTAATCTTCATTATGAATACCTACTTCAATCGGTTTTAATATCTCCTGTTGAGCTTGCTTTGCTTCAGCGGACGAAGTGGCTGCCACTTTGGCAAAGTATTTGCCCTCTTTGCTTTGAATGCCCTCAACAGGGATCAATAAAACCTGCTCTTTTTCTTCCACCATTATTGTTGCATCAGCAGTCATGCCAATGCGTAATTCTTTAGGTTCACTAATATATATAGTTACACTAAACGTGGCTACTCCATTGTTAACTACACCTTCTTTAGCGATCTCCGTTACCTTACCTGCATAGGTCTCCTCAGGGAAAGCAGCCACACTAAGCTCCGCACTTTGGCCAACTTTAACCTTAGAAATATCTAACTCGTCAACCTCTATCTTTAATTGTAACTTTTCATAATTTACGACTTCAGCTACCACTTGACCGGGGGTTAAAAGATCATCTTCGTTGACAGCTTTTTTAATTACAGAGCCTGCAATTGGAGCTTCTAGTGAATCTACATACCCACTGAAATCCACTAATTCGTCACCTGCTTTAACCTTGTCACCTTCTTCAAAAAGCACTTCTTTAACAGTTCCGCCCTTGGTTACCTTTAGCTCTTCTCTGTAAACCGCCTCAATGACACCGGAACCGGTTACTTTAACTGAGATATCTCCTCGTTCAACTTTTGTTACATTAACCTCTGGGGTATCCACAGTTTTCTTTTTTGTCATGTTGGCATAACCAAGATAGACCCCAAAAATTACAATAATTGCTACAATGCTTATGGTCAGACTTTTTTTCATTAGCTCGCATCCTTTCTTTTCTTGAACTGAAATTATTATATGTTTCCACTAATGGGAAACATGGCAACGGTATGCAATACCAGGATAAGAATACCTTACTTTTTTGAACTGAATGTGAACAAAGAAGGATTAATAAGAATAAGTTCTCGACAAAATACAGACCCTAAGAAAAAATATAAATATAAAGGGGAATCAATGATGGTGAGAGTGTCTCTTTTTATCACCTGTATTTGTGATTCGTTCTACGGTAATGTCGGTGAGGCAATGGTTAAAATCTTAGAACGCCAGGGAGTCCAAGTGGATTTTCCTGAAGATCAAGTCTGTTGCGGTCAACCCGCCCTAAACACCGGCTATTGGGATGATGCCCGAGTAGTCGCAAAAAACCTAATCGATGCTTTTAAGGATAGTGAATATGTTGTTGGCCCCTCTGGCTCCTGTGTATCTTTTATTCATGAGTATTACCCCATAATCTTTGAAAAAGACCCAAAATACAAGAAGCTGGCTGAAGACTTCATCAAGAAAACTTATGAGTTTAGCCAGTTTTTAGTGGAAGTACTAAAAGTCGATGATATCGGTGCGAAGTTTCCGCATAAGGTTACCTATCATCCTAACTGCCATGCCATGCGGTTTCTAGGGGTTAATCCTTCCGTGTTTACTCTTTTAAACAACGTAAAGGATTTAGATTACGCCGAACTACCACGCTTTTTGGATTGTTGTGGCTTTGGTGGTACCTTCTCTGTTAAGCTACCGGAAATATCCGAAAAAATCGTTGATGAGAAATGTGATCATATTTTAGAAACCGGGGCCTCAGTCCTGGTGGGTACAGACATGGGTTGTCTAATGAATATTGGTGGCCGGCTAAAAAAACGAGGTTCTGAGGTGCGAGTCATGCATATTGCAGAACTTCTGTTAGAGGGGGTGCAGTAAATGGCACATGATGCACATTTACAAGAGAGAGCCGCGAAAGCCGTAAAAGACGAACAGATGCGCAAGGCTGTTAAAAAGGCCGTAGAAAGATTAGCGGGAAATAAAGAAAAAGCGATTGAGGAACTACAAAACTGGGATGAATGGCGTGAACAAGGGAAGCGAATTAGGGAACACACCACCAACAATTTGGATTACTATTTAGGTCAATTGGCCGAAAACGTCCGTAAGGCCGGTGGCAAAGTTCACTTTTGCATCGAAGGACACCAAGCTGTAGCCACCATCAAAAAGATTTGTAACGACCATAAAGCTAAATTAGTCATCAAATCAAAAACCATGGTTGGTGAAGAAATACATATCAATAAAGAGTTAGCTAAAGATGGTATGGAAGTGCTTGAGGGGGATTTGGCGGAATATATTATCCAACTAGCTGACGAACCACCTTCTCATATTATTGTTCCTGCCATCCATAAAAATCGTAATCAGATTGCTGATCTCTTTTCTGATGTGGAAGGCACCAGGGTGGAGCCCGAAACCAAAGCGCTTACGGCCTTTGCCAGAAGAATACTACGGGAAAAGTTTTTAACTGCAGACATCGGTATCACCGGTTGTAACTTTGCCATTGCTGATACCGGCTCTATTAGTTTAGTAACCAATGAAGGCAATGCCAGACTCACTAATACCATCCCAAAAGTTCATATTGCCATCATGGGCATGGAGAGAGTTCTTCCCACTATGGATGACTTTGAGTCAATACTTACACTACTACCTCGTAGTGCTACGGGTCAGAAACTGACTAGCTACGTCAGTCTTACAACAGGACCAAAGCTTCCCGAGGAAATAGATGGAGCTGAAGAGTTCCACTTGATAATCTTAGATAATGGGCGTTCAAACTTACTCAAAGATGATGAGTTCCGTCAAGCTCTCCACTGTACTCGTTGTGGAGCTTGCTACAATGTTTGCCCCGTCTACCGTCAGATTGGCGGACACGCTTACGGATCCGTATACGGCGGACCCATTGGCTCAGTAATTACACCTCTCTTAGTTAATGATTTAGATTTCTGGGGAGAATTAGCTTATGCTTCTACTCTTTGCGGCTCTTGCAGTAGGATCTGCTCTGTAAAAATACCTCTCCATGACCTGTTAATTGCCCTTCGACATCGAAGAGCTGAAGCTGGTCATACGGGAAGTTTAGAGAGAACAGCCTTTAAAGGTTGGCGCGCCATATTTGGAAGTCCAAAACGCTTCCAATTCGCTATTAAAAGTGCTGGTATCCTGCAAAAACCTTTCGTTAAGGACGGACATATTCAAAAAGGTCCCGGTCCCATTGGAGCTTGGACTAATTCGCGCTATTTCCCAGTAGCACCAAAGAAAATGTTTCGTGATTTCTGGAGAGAAAGGAGTAAAAGCTAATGGAAAGCAATACTCAAGAAGAGTTTTTAACTCATGTTGCCAAGTGCTTAGGGCGGTCTGAACCTCTTACGCAGCCACCGAAAAGAAAAGAAGTTGGTCCTCCCTCCTTCTGGAAAGAACAGGAACATTATTATGACCAGACCTTTGAACTGTTTAAGAAAAACCTTGAGAATTTAACGGGTCGAGTGGTATTAGTTAAATCACCGCAAGAGGTGAGAACACAGGTCAAAGCTTGGCTCGAAGAGCTTAATGCTAAATCTGTGATGTGCTGGGATCACCCAGATATTAAAGAACTAGTGGACCCTTACTCCTTAGGACTTAAAGTAGACTTTTGGAATCCAGAAAAGGATCGCCAAACTTTGATCGACTTAACAGCCACAGCTGATGTGGGAATTACCAGCGTTGATTATGCCATTGGTTATACAGGTACTTTAGCGGTACTTAGTGGGCCTAATCAAGGACGAAGCGTTAGCGTTCTACCTCCAACTCATATTGCCGTATTTAAACGCTCTAAATTAGTACCGACTATGAGTTATGTAGTCAGGGATATAATGGCGAAAAAAGATAAGCTACCTTCAGGACTTAACTTTATTACGGGACCCAGTAGAACTTCAGATATTGAGATGGATTTAAGTATTGGTGTGCATGGTCCTTTCAGAGTATGGGTTGTAATATTAGATGAGGCTGAGAAGAAATAAACACAAAATATAAAGGATAGGCCTAGAAGTTCTTTGGCCTATCCTTATCTGTTTTCTCTCGTTAAAAACTTTAAAACTTTCTTTTTAACCAGTCTGTTATCATTTCTTTCAATTCTGAATCTACAGGCTCTTGAATTGATTTTTTATAGATCTTTTTCAGTTTGACCATAGATACGGGCTCTTCTTGTTTTCTTAACAAATGATTTAGATTGTTAATTATATGATATTCTGCGGGCCCTTGAACCAATTCGGCAATCTTTTTAGTGTCTTCAGGTTGTACCTGCACATCTTTTGACCCAGTAATGGCTATGGTAGGACAAGTAACCTTAGGAAGATCAGTTATTACATTATAGGCAAAATGTTCCCGCATCCACTTGGCATTAATTTTTTGAAATTGAATCCTCATTACAGCCTGATCAGAATTCATTATTTTTTCAAAGGTTTTGGCCTGAGCCTTTCTTCCCTTTTCGCTTACTTTTAAGGTGCGAAGCAGCCAACCTTGAAATCCTTTCGTGGCCTCAAGTTCTTTGAAAGCCAACTCTCCCTGTCTAATAACCGCTTCTTTGATAGATTCAGCAGCCCCCGCCAATAAAATCAATCCCTGCACAGGTTGACGTTTATTTACTGCCGGAGCAATAGAGCAACCTTCGCTGTGCCCCAACAGGATCACTCGCTCAGAATCTACCCGAGGATGCTGTTTTAAGAAATTTAGAGCCGCTTCGGCATCATCGACTAAATCCCAAAGTCCTGCCTCTAAATAACTACCCTCACTCTCGCCAACTCCACGCTTATCGTAACGAAGAGTAGCAAAACCTAAGGAAGTTATGGTTTCAGCTAATTCCTTAAAGGCGTTCATGGCCATCCCCTTAACACTCTCATCGCGGTCGGTTGGACCAGAACCATGAATAAATAATATGGCCGGACTCTTTTCCTTGCCTTCCGGTAAACTTAAGGTACCTTTTAGTGTTACTTTACCATTAATACTAACGTTCTCTTCAGTTAATTTAAACATAATTAACTCCTCCTCTGTTATTCTGGAATTATAATAGTTGTGATATTGCGAAGCCTTCGATCGGCTGTAGGTTTATTATCAATAATCTTAGTTAGCGCTCCACCAATGGTCAGCATTAAGTCCTTGAATTCCTCATCATTTAAATAAACGCTTGCTTTTCGATAACTCAATCCATCCTCTATCACATCAATTCCACCCTTTTGAATGTAGTTTTGGAATTCACCCAATAGGCTGGTGACAAAGGCAGTGAAATATCGCATATGATCCTCAGGCTTCATATTTTTAACATCTTCAGGGGTCATGTGAACTTTGTCTTCTGCTAACGCATAAACCTTTTCCACTGTTCCCCTGATCTGATTTTCTTCAACTACCTGCAAGACTCCGGCTTGACTCAACTTTTTAATATGTCTATAAAGCGTGGCTTGAGGTATTTCGGGCATTATTTCCACCAGTTTCGAAGCAGTGAATTTCCTGCCTCCTAAATAAGCCTGCATTATTCTCATACGAATTGGATGAAGGATCAGTTCAAAAGCTTTATTTTCCATATAATCATCACCTCTCTGTTATCTATATTATTAGTATATGCATTGTTATCACTTTTGATAACAATGCATATTATCATTTATGATAATAGTCAAGCGCTGATTTCCAAACTAAAGGAGATAGTAGGCTATTGTCTACTATCTCCTTTAATTGGTTCTCCCTTTACAGGAGAGTATTTTTCTGGTTTAGTTTCATCTTTAATTGGTTCCGGTTGTTCTGGTTGTTCTGGTTGTTCCGGTTGTTCTGGTCCTGCTGGTTTCTGGGGTTCAGGCTCAACACTTTCTTTATCCTCTAACACAGGAGCTTTTTGTTCTTTAGCGACTGGAACTGCCGGAGTTGCATTCTCTCCTTGCGGATTTTTAGGATCCAGCTGCTCAGGCTCTTCAGGATTAGGCAAGGAAGTTTGAGGTTGCTTGGGTTTATTCAGGAATTCTCTTTCCATTTGCGTTAATTCATAAATCTTCTTTCCCTTTATCTCATCTATACCTTCCACAATTCCCTTACTTTCAAGATCCTTGTAAAGCTTATAGTAATTTACTGAAAGATTAACTTTTTTAGCCTCTTCATATAAATTGTTACTTTCATAGCTTAATACAACTTCGGCCTTCACTTTCTTGATTTTAAGTGATTGCTTAATTGACTTTCCAATATCTTCGAGTATTGTTTGGTTATCAGCTTTAAATGGAACCACTGTTGTTGTAATCATTGATTTATCCTGTAGACCCAAATACCCTTTTTCAATGGATTGGTCAATAATTTTTTCTATAAAAATCAATAAATCTTCTTCTGATATGGAACCTATAAGCTCCTCACCCTCATCATTTAAGCCCTTAGTACTAATTATTTGGAGCTTCTTATTAGCAACAATCTCTATACTCGGGTTGATGTCAATGGCCACTACAAAAGCCGGATCATTTTGCTGCAAGGGGAACATTCTCGCAGAGATAAAAAGTAGTATAAAAATAGCTGCAATCGAGGTGTATTTTATCCAGCCTAACTTTGTTCGGTTCTCTTCAGTATAGGTAAACTTTTGCCCTAAAGTAGGCAATTGATTCGCAGGTCTTGGAATATTTTTAAAGGTTCCGTTTTCAGCCATTAACACAACATGGCCTTCTGTAACCTTTATAACTATGCCATTTACTTGGTTTTTTTTCATTGCGATTCCTCTTTTCTAGGTGAATCTTTAACAAACTGTGTAAGGTGTACCCATTGTGGATGTAGCTTTAAAAGAATTAAGGTTATAAGAAATTTTCTATGTCTTTCAATTGTCTTAGGTCGGTAACCGGTTTTTTTTGCAAAGGAAGTTATAGGCAACCTCTTTTTTTCCAAAAAAGATCTTATAAAATTACCGTCTTCTATAAATGTAGTAGCAACCTCAAATAAATATTTACGGGTATCTTCATGTTGGGGAGAAAATTGTTCCAGCTCTTCAAATGAGATATTAAATGCGTTCAGAGCTTGATCTAACTCCAGGATTTCTTCTACTAAGTCGTTAGATTGTTTTGATTGATAGTAAGAATCAACAGATTGATCAATTTCCAGATGGCCGTTTATCGAATCATCTTCCGAACTGTAGTTTAAGGAAAGATGCTGTTGCCGCTTTTCTTTCCGATGGTGATCAATCAAGTCTCTTTTAATCAAAAGATAAGCATAATTAAGAAAGGATCTACCACCTTCAGCGTCATAGGTATCAATTGCTCGATTAAAAGCCAGAAGACCAATACTCGTTTCTTCGTCACTCCATGAAATATATCTATTACTTAGATGTCCTACTGTATTAATGATATAAGGTTTGTAGTGGCGAATAAGGTTTTCACGCCCTATTTCATTTCCTTGTTTGGCTTCAGAAAGAGATTGTTCAAGCTCAGTTTTATCTAACATCATGTCTACTCCTAAAGTATCTTTTAGTTACTTACGAAATCTATAAAAAGAGAGCCATAAACTGTAAGGTTGCAATCAAACAGATTATGGCAACAAATTAATTTTACTACATTAAGGAGATATTATGAACAGGTTTTTAAACAATTAAGGTCTTTGTTCAGTCCTAGTCTTCGCTTGATCTTGAGCTTGACTAGCTTCTTCTTTAGCTTCTTCTTTAGCTTGTTCCACTATCTGACTAGCTTCTTCCGCTTGTTCTTCTGCTAGATTAGCATCTTCTTTAGCTTGTTCTTCTACCTGACTAGCTTCTTCTTGTTTTACCTCACTAGCTTTTTCTTGTTCTTTTGGTTGATCGGCTTGTTCTCTTGCTTGGCTAGCTGTTTCCTTAGCCTGTTCTTTTGCTTGATTAGCTTGTTCTCTTAACTCCTTGGCTTTTTCCTTGCTCACTTCTACTTTAGCCTTTATTTCATCTTTAATAGCTTCTTTTCCCGTCTTAAAAGTTTCTTTAATTTGGTCTTTTGCTACTTTAAAATCTTCATTGATAATTTTCATAGCTTCTTCTGTCAAACCCAGAGTTGTAATAGTAAGACCTATATCCTTTCCATTTTCTACAAATAGAGCTAGGACTTCATCAACTGTTTTTCCTGTTTGGTCAGCTAAACTTTTGACCGCTAAAGTTTCCCTAAGGCTTAACTCATTAGCATTAGCAGTTTCGGCGAATTCTCCACCGACTTTATCAATAAGTACATTTTTAACGGTGGCTAATCTTAAATTGCTTGCCCCAAGTTTTTCCCTTACTATTTCACTAGCTTGTTCAGGGAGATTCTCAAGAACTTTATTCAATACATCTTCTCTGATTACAGATCTATCGCTAATAGTATTGATTACATCCGTTACATCCTGACCTTCTTCGATGGCTTGGTCAACTTTATTAGCTACTTCATCAACTGTTTCTTGATACTCAATTAGAGTTTCTTCCGCAAGCACGGTTTCTCCAATGGTAGCCATTTCATTACTTTCAGCAAGTCGTTCCTCTGCAAATTCATCTAAAAGCTTAGCTTCTTCTACCAGGTCACTTTCTAAAAATAAAGCTACTTCTTCTCCTAGCTGGTCAAAAGAGTATAACCAACTGTCCGGTGTAACTCCTGCATCAGCCATTTGCTCGTCGGCAAAGGCTGTCATTGGCATTACTAATAGCATTGACATTACAATTACAATAATTTTACTTCTCATTTAAACATCACCCCTTGGATTATTTTAGTAATTTTACTTGTTGACTATCTATACGATAACCTGTCTTAATTTGGGAGGGTTTTTTAAAAATATATAAAAAGTATTTAAAAAAAGGAACTCATTTTAAAGAGCTCCTTTTCCATAAGTATAAGTATTAATTAGTACCTTTAATCTTTTTTAAAATATCGATTTCAATATCATGATTAAGGTCTTCAATTATTTTATTTAAAAAATAAGCATCTATCCAGCTCCAAATTACTGAAGCTGCTAGCAAGGATAATGCTACTACAAACAAACTACCATCTGTCAAGCCTAGATATAATAATATAATAATTGCTATTAATGGGAAAAAGCTTGTCAAAAACATGGCACTAGCGTAACTATAGTTTTCAGTGTAAAATCTGTGCGCTCCAAAAAAAGATAAACTTGCCCACAAGGCCCAAGCGATATCGTTCTTTTTGGCTTTATTCGAAAGTTCTATCTCCAAAATTGCTAATTCCTCTAATGTTAAGGTCTTTTTATCTACTATTGCACTCACTAGTAGTCACCCTATGCCGTAGCAACTTCGGAATTATGTTTTGCTCTTTCATACAATCTAATTTCTGCTATTACTTCATTTTCAATCTTCTCATTGGCTTCTCTAATCATGCCATTTAATAAGAATAAGTCAATAAAGGCCCAGATCCCAAGACCACCTAAAGTAAATAACATAGCTACCGCTGTTCCAGTTTTGCCCAGATAAAAGCGATGCCCGCCCAAGCCCCCTGCAAAAAGCCATAGTAGCCAAGTCACTCCTGATTACAAATATGTTTATTCAATCCCTTTCTCTAATTGATAAACCCAAGCCAAAATCTCTGCCATAACCGCATATAGCTCTGTCGGGATTTCTTCCCCTATATCCATGTGCCCTAAAACCTCAACTAAATTCCGATCCTCATACATTGGTATATCATGCTCATTAGCAAGTTCTTTGATTTTCTCTGCTGTCTGCCCAACTCCAATAGCGGTAATAACAGGAGCATTGTCTGTTTCGGCGTCGTATTTTATTGCTACAGCTTTATCTAGCTTTAGCTTTTCTTTTTGTTCAGCCATCTGTACCCCCTACACTCTAGCGTCCAGTTGATACTGGGGAAGCTCTAATAAACTCTCGACGTAACTAAAGGAATTTTGTTTATTTAACCGGCACGTTATTCCGGCAAGCGTTTGCCCTTGGTTAATCAGCTGGTCGTTAAGAATGGATATATTTTGATCAACGTAACCCAACAGTTCTTCTCTTTCTAAAAGAATCTTTAGGTCTAACTTTCTCGGGCCAAATCCTAAATCAAATTTCACTAAACCCAACTTCTTTGAATCCACGCTAAACACTATTCTTCTATCCTTTTCGGCTTGTTCTGCATTATGGCCCTCAGGCAGAATAAATAGCTCCAAAAACAGGTTGCTTTGACCCTTTAATTCTAAGTTCAAAGGATAGTAATTATAAGGCACAGAACTTTTGGTCAGTGTCGACGCTTCTAATGCTGTCTTGTAATTTAAGACATCTTCACTTTCAACCTCTCTTAACATTAATTTAAGCATTAAATCCAGAATCTTTGGTTCCGGCGAAATATTTCTCTCTAGTAAAAAGACAGCTAAACTCAATCCTAGATCCTTTACTATAGCTCTAGCATCTTGACCAAATAAGTCATCTAGGCACTTACTGTTCCCTAATTGCTTTAAAATCTTTAGTACCTCTTCAATATTCTTCTCGCTTAACGGCATGCGATGTTTTAATAATTTTTTGGCTATATCCAAATTTAAGTCAGTTAGTTGAAAGTTCAAATTGATTAACATTTCCCTAATATCTTTCATACTTACGACTGATTTTTTAGTCGTAACTGTGACCGTAGTATCTTTCAAAGCCTCGTGCCTTTGATCAGCTAGTTTTGGAGCTTCCAGGTCCTTCTGTAACGTTGTTTTATTATTTAGGACAGCCATAACAGCACTTAAGTTATTAATTTTCATCGGAACCCAACCTTTATATTTTCTTACTAGTATAATCGTCTGTTAAAAGGGATTTCTGAACTTCAAACCGAAATCTTACTTCCCATTAATTACATATAAAAAAATACCCTATAAAGTAGTCTTTTTTCAAAGTGTCTACTCTATAGGGTACATTTTATTTAGGCATATCTTCATATTTACACTACTTCATCATGTTGTGGTCTATTTTTCACTTTTTCTGCGGCCAGCACCAGCGCCGTAATAACATTAATGTCAAACTGCCTTTCCAATGCTGCTAATCTCGCAAACATATCTCCTTTATTTGTGACAACATATTTAGGGGGTAAACTATTTAAAGCCATAGCTATAATGTCACATCTACATTTATTACAATTACAGACCTGAAGCTCGTCTATAACCTGATCTAATTTTTCTAGTACTGCTTGCTCCATATAATTTCTAACCTGATACATACTATTCCCCCTAAGGTCTATGAACTTAGACACTTAAAGTTTAGCAGAATTAAGTATATAATTCAAGATAATTTGTAAACTTATTCCATTAATCTTAATTCCAGCTGCTTTATGACCCGGAGCTGCCGCCACCGCCACCGCCACCGCCACCTCCGCCTTGGCCTCCGCCTTGGCCTCCACCTTCTTGACCACCTTGGCCTTGCTGTGCTTTAGTCTCTATCTTCATTAGGCGACCTTCTATCTCTAGTTCTAAGGTTTCCCCGTCTAGTTCAAATTCCATCTGCTGACCATCTTGGGTTTTGATCATAACCTTACTCTTACCTTGGGCCTGCTGACCGCCTTGTTGGCCACCACTACCACCGCCACCGGATCCTCCCCCTCCTTGGCCACCTTCTCCACCTTGTCCTTGTTCTTCACCTACTTTTTCTACACCAGGACTTTTTCCTTCTTCTTTTCCCTTCTCTTCTTCCTTTTTCATCTCTTTCATTTTTTCAGCCATCAAGTCAAGATTGTCTTTGTTAATAAGCTGAACGGGAGTTATTTTAACGGGAACGTCATGTTCCCCGTTAGTAATTTTACGATCAAAGTCCGTCCAAGTTTCCCCTTCTGCTAACTGTTTAGCTGCTTGCAGAGCAAACTGAGCAACCATTTCCGGACTTCTTTCCACAACTGCATCATGCTCATCCTTTTGGATCCCTTCAAGGGCATCCATATCAGCATCTACACCAACGGTTACTACTTGTTTCTCTAGCTTCATTTCCTTCAAAACCTTAGTTGCCGCCATAGCCATTTCGCCACTGTTGGCAATTATAGCTCCAAGCTTGTTATCATTCTCAACTAATACCTGTCTGACAGTCTCTTCGGCCTCATCAGCTTCCCACTCAGGATGATCCTTTACATCAAGTACCTGAAGCTGTGGTGCTTGTTGAAGAGCCAGTAAGTTTCCAGCGGTTATCTCCTCAGCTACATTGCTTTTTTTATCACCTTCGACAATAAGTACCTTGCCGGAATCTAATTCCGCCGCTACAAACTGCGCCTGCAATTCGCCTGCCCTTTTATTATCCGGAGTTATATAGGCATCCACAGGTGCATTTTGCGGTAGGTTATAAAGCGCTACAACTTTAATACCCTTTTCCATTATCCTTGGTACCAATTTTTCACCTTGGGAGGGGTCTACCATATCGATCACAATAACCTTAACCTTTTGGTTGATTAGATCTTCGACGTCGATCGTCTGTTGCATGGCATCCATCTTGGCATCCTTAACCACGATTTCTAGTTTTTCCTTGTCTTTTTTCTCGTCCCAAAGCTTCTGAATCTCTTGGCCAGGGCCTTTTTCCACTTTGGCTAAGCTTAGGCCGATCTTGGTTTTTTCTTCTTGACCGCCTCCGCCTCCACCGCCACCTTCAGGTTTCTTTTGGCCACCACCAATACTTAGCCCCATGAAGTTACATCCAGGTAAGAGGGCTAACAGGATTACTAAAGATAATGCTAATATCATAACTATGAAATTCTTTCGCTGTAAAAAATTAAAAGGCATACTATCACCCCTAGTTTAAGACTCGAGGTTAGTATGCCTAAACAGTTAAATTTTAAAAGTAATTCTTTTAAATTTAAAATTATTTAAAGATCTTTTTCTTGGTCCTTTCAAAAAGATGCTTAAATAGGCCAGTAGTTCTTAACTCTACATACTCTGTCTCATTACCCTCAGGGACAGGCAGAATTCCTAGAGATTCTTGATATTGCAAGGTGAATACATCTCTATATAGTTTTTTGCCTTCTTTTAAAAACTCTATTTCCATAGGGCCATAGTAGTACTCAACCGCATATTTTAACTGTTCTTTGTTGTTTACCGGATAATCATTTAAGTTTAAAATTACGTCCCCGGATTCTAGGCCTATTATTGCCAAGGGGGAGGCTGGGCTTAGATCCAATATTTTTACCCCTCGTTCCACGGGTGCATAAATTGGGTCATTATTAAACTCAACTTTTTGGCCTAACTTGATTATCCACTCATGGCCTAAAGCAGCAAAAAGAGCTGCGAAAATTGCAAAGGGATAAAAGTGGGTTGTTGCTAAAATCGCTAACAGTAACAAGATTACGCTGTAAATAGCTAGGTACCTAGATGAAAGTTTAGCTTTTTCCATGGGCTTTCTGGCTAAGGCCAAATCCCCATAACCTAGTCCGGCCACCACCGGTAGCATACTATATAGAATATTAGGATCTGTTTCACTTAGACCTGACCTAATTAACGGCCACCAAGCGGGCATACCGATACCACCATTAGCTACTCCCTCAGGAACCGATACTGCAAAGAGAACTACTATTGGAATTGGCCACAGTTTTTGCAGAGTAAATCCACCGATTAAATTACCATTTTTGTCTTTAGTATATACAGGGATCGCCCCCAAATGCCCACTGATAAGGATTAAAAGAGCCTCTACCATATGTAAGATAGCAATAAGTCCCATCAACTCAGGAATATTGACTTTTGGAAAACCAACTAGTAAATAACTGATTGAAATTAAACTTCCTGCATAGGCAAAGCACATGAACCTGGGGCTTATTAACATAAGTGCAATTGCAACCATCCAAAGGGTGCCGATACCTATCCCGGAAAGCGAAATACCTAAAAAGACCATTAAAAAACTTCCCACTAATCCACCAACCAACCCGTATAGGGTAGCTAATAAAGTTGGCCGCCAAGCAGGCTCCTCAGGACCATCGAATAATTTCCGCCTAGTTCCTGCTAATTTCTTGTATTGTAGCCCCACCAGTAGCACCACAACCCAAAAGAAGGGATTAAAAAGCACCTGGTACAGGGTTATCAAAACCATCTCGACTAATCCAATTGCTTGTTCCAACACATCACCGCCTATTACTATCAGTGGAAAAAAGTCACGGGAACAACCCGTGACTTCTTCTACTTAAGTTTCGTTTTCAAGACTTCGATGGCTTTTTCTAACTGCACATCTTTTATATCTTCGATATTCATCTCAGCTAGTTTTTCAGCGTCAATTTCCGGTTGTTGTATTTTAATATTTGGTTCGATTCCCTTTTTATGAATATCAGTTCCCTTAGGAGTTAAATATTTAGCTACGGTTAGCTTTAGTCCGGCACCGTTACCTAAAGGATAGACTGTTTGCACCACGCCTTTACCAAAGGTTTTTATGCCTACTAAAGTTCCTACTTTGGTGTCCTTAATGGCTCCAGCCACAATTTCAGAAGCACTGGCACTTCCCTCATTAACTAGAACTACTAGAGGTTTCTTAAAGCCTTCCGCATCTGATTCATAAACCTCTTTTTGGCCGTCACGGTAAACTATACTTACGATAGGCCCCTTAGGCACGAAGTGTTGAGCAACTTGAGTGGCAGCAGTTAACTCACCACCGGGATTGTTTCTTAAATCAAGGATTAAACCTGATAATTTATCCATGTCGATTTCCTTGAATACTTTATCTAAATCTTCACTGGTAGTGGTGCTAAAGTTTGTGATGTGAACATAGCCGATATTATCCTCTAATACTTCACCTTCTACAGAAGGCACAATTATAATCTCACGGACGATATTAAACACAAGTGGTTTTGGTTCACCTTTTCGCTCCATAGTAACTATAACTTTTGTTCCTTCTTTTCCACGCATTAGATCTACAGCCTGATCGAGGGTGATACCCTTTGTATCAGTTTTATCAATTTTAGCGATAATGTCGCCTGATTTGATTCCTGCCTTATAGGCAGGGGTGCCCTTAATTGGGGCTATTACCACTAGTCGATCTTCTTGCATACCCACGGTAATACCTACACCACCAAAAGTACCCTGGATTTGTACCTGTAGGTCATCAAACATTTTTGGTTCGAGGTAAACCGAGTATGGATCCTCTAAGGAATCTACTAAACCTTTTATAGCTCCGTCAACCAATTTGGCTGTATTTACTTCCTCAATATATTGATCCTTTACCAAGGCTGAAACCTTTAGTAAAGTACCTATATGTTTATAATTTGCCACTATTAAACCGGTAAATACCAGGGTAACGACTAATATTAAACCGATAAGCCCCAGAAAAATCTTGCGTTGTCTCATTCATACACCCGCCTTTTCAAGTCTATTTTAAACACTAAAGGTACAATCACAACTATGTATATGTGCTACTGACTAATATAATACTACAATAACACGGGGCAAAAAACAAGGCACACCAGTAAAATGGCATGCCTAACTTAGAGTACTTATTCCTTAGGTATAAGGAATATATGTATTGATTTGTGTAATCTTAGCGTAAATACGCCCACGGGCTGGTATGAGAACCATTCTTGCGAACTTCAAAGTGAACGTGAGGACCGGTACTGTTACCTGTACTGCCTACACCGCCAATTCTTTGGCCTCTGGTAACTGCTTGTCCTGAACCAACTTCAATGGAGTTTAAATGCGCATATAAAGTTGTAATTCCTTGGCCATGGTCAATAATTATAGCATTGCCGTAACCACCTAAGCCTCCAGCGAAGATAACTATACCGTTATCGGCTGCTGCAGTTTTTGAACCCGTTGGGGCCGGAATGTCAATACCTGTATGGAACCTTTGATTCCCAAAAATCGGATGTGTTCTCCAGCCATAGGCCGAAGATACTCTGGCATATCCCGGTACGGGCCAAGTGAGCTGACCTGAACCTAAGTCTGGGCTATCGGAATTCGATCCTGACCCCCCCCGATTTACTGGGGTTAGCTTTTGGCGAATTAGATCTTCTACCCTTTTATTATCAGCTTCCGCTTGGGCTTGATCTTTTTCAGCCTCTGAACGGTTGGATTTGAGTTCTTTCAGCTTTTCTTCTTCTAATTCCTTTTGCTGATCAAGTTCTTGATGATTGGCTTCCACTCTCTTTTGCAAAAGCTCCATCTTAGCTTTATTGCTTTCAAGTTCTTGTTTTTTAACAGTAAGTTCTTCTCTCTCAACCTTAATTTCTTCTACTAAATTAGAATCTTGTTGAGCGATTTTCTTAAGAAATTCTAATCTACCTAAAAAGTCCGAAAAACTCTCAGCATTGAAAAGAACTTCAATATAACCCACTGTTCCGTTTTCGTAAATCGTTTTTACTCTATCGCCTAAAATCCTGCTTCTTTCATCAAGCTTTGCCTCAGCCTCAAGCAACTCAGCTTCGGCTTTCTTAACTTCTCGTTTTAGCTTTGTTATCTGTTGGTCAATTTCCACCAATTCTGACTCTAATCTAGAGATGTTCGCAGCTAACTCTTTTATATCTTCAAGAGTAGCTCCTTCTTGCTTTTTAATTTCTTGAATCTTTTCTTCATTCTCTTTAATTACCTGCTGATTGTTTTCCTGTTCGTTCCGAAGCTCATCAACACTTTGAGCGTAAACAGGAAGCAGCGACACTGCCAAAAAGACCAAGGTTAGTAAAACTGTACCCATAAATGTTTTTTGCACTTTGCTCTTCACTTTAGCTTTCTCACCTCCATTATACTTTTAAATATTTATGCATTGAAAACATGCTGCCTAATGCTCCTATAATAACTCCGATTCCCACTAACCCCTTTAACAAAAACAAATAGGTATCCACATCATCTTTTAGAGGCATAAAAGTGAAGGAGTTTTGGACTTGGTCAAGTACTGCTGTATATCCGAAAACAATTAGCACCACTGCGATAGCTGAGCCTAAAAGACCAAGGAAGATTCCTTCCAATAGGAAAGGCCAGCGAATAAACCAATTAGTAGCACCTAAAAACTTCATGATTTCAATCTCCCGTTTCCTAGCAGATACAGTTAGTCTAATGGTAGTGGAGATTAAGAATAACGTTGCTAAAAATAAAGCCACCATTACTACTAAACCTGCTCGTTTGACCCATTTGGTTACTTCAAACAAGGTCTCTACAACACCTTGTCCATAACGAACACTCTCCACTCCAGCCATGCCTTCTATTTTCAAGGCTAATTGAGCGACTTGCGAAGGCTCCACAGCCTTTATTTTATAACTGTCAGGTAGTGGATTGATTCCTCCTAGGGCTCCTATAATTTCACCCTCACCGTCACTTAGATCTTCTTTGAGAGTCTTTAAGGCTTGATCTTTAGATACAAATTCATACTTCGCTATACCTGAAATAGATTCAAGCGAATTGGCTATGTCCTTTGCTTCTTCATAAGTCAAAGCAGTGTCTAAGTAGGCGTTAATTTCCACATCCGATTCCACAGAAGAAGCAATAAAAGAGGCGTTTATGGTAAGTAAAAAAGCTGATCCCAGTATGAATAAAGTGATGGCCACCGTGCCAATTGACGCCAAGCTCATCCAGAAGTTGCGAATTACTGATGAAAAGGTCTGCTTAAAGTAATATCCGATTGTCCTCAGCTTCAAGGCCGTATTCCCCCTTTTCTTCATCTCTTACAATGGCACCATTTTTAAGTTCGATAACTCTTTTACGTAATCTATCTACAGTATCTCGATCATGAGTTGCCATTACAATGGTTGTACCCTTCATGTTGATGTCTAATAACAAATCCATGATTTCCTTAGACGTATCCGGGTCAAGGTTTCCCGTAGGCTCATCGGCAATTATCATTCGAGGATTGTTAACAATAGCTCTAGCAATAGCTACCCTTTGCTGCTCACCACCTGATAATTGAGTGGGAAATTGTTCAGCTTTGGATTGCAAACCAACACTTTTTAGCACTTTAGGAACCGCTCTCTCAATCTCTCTCTTAGAACACTCCATAACTTGTAAGGCAAAAGCAATATTATCAAATACCGTCTTATTCGGTAGTAAGCGGAAGTCTTGAAAAATAACCCCTATTTTTCTACGTAAAAAAGGAATCTCGGAGTTCTTCATCCGACTGATATTCTTTTGATCAAACATAATTTGTCCCCTATTAGGTACCTCTTCGCGGGTAATTAGTTTAATCATTGTAGATTTTCCTGCCCCACTGGCACCTACTAAAAAAACAAATTCACCTTTATGAATGCGGAAGGTAACGTCGGAGAGTGCTTTGACACCATTCGAGTAGATTTTTGAGACGTTATACATTTGCAACATTATGTTAACCCTCCTTGGTTTTAGCTTTTTGTGATAAGTTTAACTTGTAACAATTTCGACAACAGGTAGGGAAATCCTTCAAAAATTAAGTAATTTCCAGTAATTTCAATGTTTTATTTCTTAAAAAGGAATAACTCGCATTTTAATCCCTAATATTATAATTTCGTACAATAAAATGGTCTTTTTAGGGTAATCTTGGCAGGAAAATAATTACATGTGTCGAAGAGGTGAAAGCTTAACTTTGAAGTTGAGGGAAGTTTTGCGCATAGCAAAACCCCGGGATATAACAGAATTCCTGCAAATACCACGGGGTTTTACTCATATCTTCTATCTCTTTTTACATTACTTATCCAGACAGCTCCATGTGTAAGTTTATACATACCCTAATTATAAGGCTTATTGGACAACCAGTGCAGTGGAAATGTATGTAATTACCTTCTAGTCTAAAACAATTGAGACCTAACCAGTGTTGGTAAGGTCTTAGCACTAACGTTTATATTATCATTTTATTGTGAATTGCAAAAAGATGATTTATTCCTTCAATCTATTTGCATACTCCTCAACCGCCCTACCTTCCCCTTTCAAATACGCAACAAAAGCATCTTTATCGCCCTTTAATTGCTCATTCATAAATTTGTCCTTCTCAACAAACCGCCATTCTATGGAATTTTCTTTTTCCATTGCTAAAATTACTTCTTTCCTTAGTGCAACTGCCATGCCCAATGATCCACCTAATCTGTTCCAAAGATAATTATGTTCATGGACCCCTAAGCTAAATTTTCGTTCTTTCCATCTATACAACATGGTTAATAATAAGTCTTTATCGTCAAATTTACTAGCCTTCACCTCTAATATAAGAGCATTAATACGCTCTTCGGTGATTTCAATTTCACCCCATATTTCATCCGCCACAATTAAAGTATTAGCCATTTGATGAATTTCAGTTAAGACTTTACTTTCATCCCTAACCAAAATATTATCATATGAATCTAGGCTTATTTTCTCTTGAAACTCATCATTACTTACTTCCTTGGGTTCACTGAACCGATTATAAATAGTAAAGATTAAGAAACCAGTGACTATTATAATTATGGTTGCAGGGATGAAATGTTTGAAATTGAAATTACGCACCATAGAACCTCCTTGTATACTGAAGTCGTAGTCAAGCTACGGCTTCTATTAATTTTGTTATATAGTGTCTATAGACGCTGTGGATTAGTTGAACCTCCTATAGCTAGACTATTTCATTAAGGCTCTAACCACAGCTCTATGTCCTATTGTTAATTAGTTAGATAACGCTTTGACGTTTCATATCGAGCAAGGATACATGGCATAGAGTAAGTGGATCACAGTCGTCAATTTTCAATAAGGAGTGTTATTCTATGATTTATGTTGGTATTGATGTTGCCAAGTCTAAGCATGATTGCTACATCATCGATTCTAACGGTACTGTTATTGCTGATGTGTTCACTTTTGAAAACAGTAAAGTTGGTTTTCTCAATCTAATTTCTAAAATCCCAAAAGTAAGTCCTGAGAAAATAAAAATAGGGCTTGAATCAACTGGTCATTACAGCAATAATCTCGTTAGTTTTTTAAGTGAAAGTGGTTTTTCACTTGCCCTTTTCAACCCGCTAAGTACGAATCTTTTCCGCAAGGCACAAACTTTGAGAAAGACAAAGACTGATAAAGTCGATGCTAAGTTAATCGCTCTAATGCTTTTTT
>JUEG02001315.1_pt1 | contig 41254 bp, 56 predicted proteins | sample 432341 | NCBI WGS metagenome assembly JUEG02 (sample SAMN02953476, study PRJNA257561) | rock porewater metagenome | biome: terrestrial; feature: Opalinus Clay rock; material: porewater; isolation source: Opalinus Clay rock BIC-A1 borehole | place: Switzerland: Mt Terri URL, St-Ursanne ... | reverse complement strand
AACACTTCTTAGTATTCATAAACTCCTGTACATCCATTAAGGCTTCACCAAAGCGCTGGAAGTGGACTACTTCTCTTTCTCGTAAGAACCGCAACGGATCAATGACACAGGGGTCATCACTCAGGTTAATCAGCCATTCATAAGTGGAACGGGCTTTTTGCTCAGCGGCCATGTCCTCATGCAAATCGGTAATAGGGTCACCTTTAGCTTGAATATAGGTTACTGTAAATGGGTTGCCGGTGGCATCCACATAGAATAATGCTTTATCATGGTCGGCATAGTGACCGGCAAGACCGGCAGCTTTTATTTCTGCCACACTTGCTGGCTTCATCAACTGGTAAACCATAGCGGCGATTACCTCTAAATGCGCCATTTCTTCCGTTCCTATATCAGTCAATAAAGCTTTGGTTTTGCCGGTAGGCATTGTATATCTTTGGTTTAGGTATCTTAAAGAGGCAGCCAATTCGCCGTCCGGCCCGCCATACCCCAATAGGATATAACATTTCAATCGTTCCTAATTGTCTAAATAATAAACCTCCAAATCGTTACTGGACCTATCAAATATCATTTTTTCAATAATAGTTCTTACTGACTTTTGCTTTTCTATTAAGGGCATGTTCTCTGATGATAAGATATTATAAACTATTTCTGCATTAGTAAGAAATTTCTTAGTGTTAGTTTTTCCGTTTATTTTTTTAAGCTCTTTAATTTTAGATTTTAGCTGATTCTCTTCCTGGACGATAGCATCCTTATTAATCTTATATTCTTCGATGGTATCTATTTCTGCCAGGAATGCCTGCTTTGCTCTTTCGAGTTTTGCAGGTATTTTTATGAGCAACTTCTCTAGGGCTTCTATTTCTAATGTCTCAGTATTCATTTGTCTTATATTATAACCTTTTAAATTTGCATCTGTTATTATCTCGTGCAGCTCATCCAACAAAGCTTTTTCTAACTTAGGTACCGAAACTCTATGGGAGACTTTGCATTTACCACCAGAATAGCCCCTGCACTGAAACCCAGGAGATCTAGCACCGGTATATACCAGCGTAGCATTGCAATTACTACATCTTATCAAGCCAGATAGCCAATGTTTACATTCATCTAGTGGTCGTTGCTTGGGCCTTTTTCTCTTCTCCCGGGTTCTTATTTTTTCTTGAACAGCCTCAAAAACTTCAATAGGAATAATTGGCTCATGATTACTCTCTATGATTAAGCTCTCATCTGAATCAAAATCCCTTCTAATTCTTCCAGATGGAGTCCAGCGGAGCTTTCCAATATATACCGGGTTTCTCAATATATATTCTATTCCTCTATTTTCAAAGGGGTTACCTCTCTTGGTTAAGGTTCCCATCTCATTTACTTTTTTAGCAATTCTATAAAAACTTTCATCATGGTTTAAGAATTGGTCAAAGATATATCTTATTATCTTCGCTTCCTCTTCTAAAATAACTAGGGTATTATCTTTGGGTTCATATCCATAAGAAGGCGTTGCTTGTAGCTCTCCACGCCTAGCCTTTTCTGTCATTCCCTTTTTAACTTCATCTGATAAATTTAGGCTATAGTATTCAGCCATAGCTTCAAGCATTGATTCAAGGATAATAGAAAACTTATCATCTTCCATTTGCTCAGTAATACTGATTACTTTAATGCCGCAATCTTTCCTGAGTAACGATTTATATACCACGCTGTCCTCTCTGGATCGGGCAAAGCGGTCATATTTATGTACCAGGATAACATCGAATAGTTTGGGTTTTTTCTTAGCTAAGCAAATCATCTCCATAAAAGCCGGTCTTTTTTCTGCCTTGCGGCCGGAAATACCCTCATCGACAAAAATAAATTCGGCAGGAACTCTAATCTTATTCTTTTTGGCATACTCTAATAAAGCTTTTCTTTGGGCATCAGGACTGTATTCTGTTTGTTCATCGGTACTTACGCGAATATAAAGAGCTCCTGTTTCCACCTTTGTTATCACCCTCTTGGTAAAGTGTAGTTGGGTTGTTGATTATTTATTTTATTATATTTTACCATAAAGAAAAGAAAAACCTGCTTAAAAGCAGGTTGGTAATATTGTGAAACTATTTATTGTGGTATTAAACTACAAAAATAAAAATAATACTATTTTGGGGCTAATTATTATATTAGTAATCTGTTAGAATTTCCTTTTAATTTGTTTTACCTTACCAACAATTTTGACCTTGCTTAGTTCGTTACCAGTAAAAATTTGTGGAGGATAAGAAGGGTTAGAGGATTGCAGTACAATGCTATTTTCTTTTTTAAAAACTCTTTTTATTGTCCCTTCCTCATCATTTACCAATACTATAGCTATTTCCCCGTCTTCTACCTCTGGTTGCACCCTTACCAATGCGAGGTCGCCAGGCATGATGGCATCACCCAACATAGAGTCGCCGCGAACCTTAAGCCAGAAATATTCTCCACCATTAATATCATCTTTTTCTACCCATTCTTCGCCGTCAAAATCCTCATAGGCTAGCCCATTAGGACCAGCTTTTACTGTCCCGACTATTGGTATTTTAATGCGTTCTCCAAGTGGAATAGTATTTAGCGAAAAAGGAAACTTCACTTTTCTGTACTCTATGCCCATTTGGTAATCATTAATCAAATCATAAATATTTTTTCTTAGCATTTCTAAAGAAGTTAATTTGGTAATCAAATTGTCTAAATCTAAGCCACTGCTTTTATTTTTATCAAATTTATTTATTTTTTCATTAAGGTTATTAATTTCTTTATTAATTTCTAAAAGTTGTCTATTATAATTCTGAAGTTCGTGTTCATTATCTGAAAAGCCAAGAAGATAATCAAGGGGTGCTTTAAATAATTCTGCAAGCTTGTGTAAAGTTTGATAATCAGGATCTCTTCTTCCTTGCTCATACATTCCGACAGTGCTTGGAGATATACTCAAATAGTCTGCTATAAACTTTTGAGTATACCCATCTCTTAATCTTAATTCTTTTAGCCTTTTGCTAAGCATCTCCTCCACCACCTTCAAATTAAATATAACACACAAATTGTGTATAAAAAATAAATTACACAAAAAGTGTTGACAACCACACTAAACGTGTATAAAATGTAATTAAGTTACACACACTTAGTGTAGAAGGGAGGCCAGTTATGGAAAACTTTAAACTAATTAAATTTAGAAAATCTCTCGGTAAAACACAGGATGAGATGGCAAACTCTCTTGACGTTTCTACTTCCTTTTATCAAAAAATTGAAAATGGTGAAAGAAACCCAAGTTTTAATTTTATTCAAAAATTCAAATCGAAGTTTAAGGATGTAGATATTAATGGTATTTTTTTTGCTAACCAACTACACGGTTAGTGTAGTTGGAAAAATAGAACCATAATCATTAATTTCTCCATAAGTATTATTTTAGATACAAATGAGTAATAGAAATCTTCTGGGAAAGGAGGCAATTAACAAGTGAAATTTTATCAACCAATTGATAAATACTCCCAAAAATATAATGTTTCAAAGGTAGGATTTGAAATCCGACCTTTAGCGGGAGCGTGATCCATAAAGAAAGGAGGCAAGTCATGAACAGCTTAGTTTTCCTTGAGCCGAACAAGCTGGATGCTGAACCATTCACCACATCAGATATAATTGCAGAGTTTGCCGGCATTGGTTATCGTTCAATCCATCGCATAATCGAAACTCACAAAACAAGGCTAGAAAAGTTTGGAATAATGCGATTTGAAATCACATTATCCGGTAAGGCAGGGAGGCCTAAAAATGTTTATCGTTTAAACGAACAGCAAGCAACTCTATTAATAACATTTCTAAAAAACACAGATAAGGTTGCAGATTTCAAAACAGAACTTGTCCGACAATTCTACGCAATGCGAACCGAGTTGAATCGCCGTCATGTTGAACGGGATCGATTAAAACCAATCAGACGAGAAATGACAGACATTATTAAGCAAGCAACTGATAATGTCTGGGCTTACAAGCAATATACAGACCTCGCCTACAAGATGGCGGTCGGTTGTATTGCTTCTCAGCTCCGCAAACAAAGGGGAGCTGAGAAGAAGGATAAGGCGGTTGATTATATGACTGCAGAAGAAATCCATGCCATTACGGAAATGCAATACAGGATAGGCGTATTACTAGAACTAGGCATGGACTATTACCAAATTAAAGATGCTTTATCAAAAAGGCTATTAAAAACTGGTTAGAAAGGTGGTATCTCGTCATGAAATACGAGGAGATCTGCCGGAAATTATTCTAAAGTAACCACCGCATCCTTTCCAACATAAACATAAGTGAGGTGATAATTTATGGCACGTGACGACGCGCAAAACGAGTTGAAGGTTAAATCATACATCGTGAGAGACGGAAAAAAAATATTATTCTGGGATTTACCACAGGAAGAAAGGTCAAGGTTAGCAACAAAATGGTCAGATGATTTCATGTTCGCGTTGGGTTACGTGCCAGCAGAAAGTGATTTAGAGAAGGGGAAGGGAGGGTTGAGCGAATAATCCATTTTTAATAACTAAAGGAGGTGTAAAACATTAGATGCTAACCACAATAGCCAAGATCAAAGAAATATCCGCAGAGCTACTTGCATGCTGTAGATATTCCACCGTTAGAATTGACAGCGAAGAAATAACGCTTCATATCTCAAGCACTGAAGCGATAGGGGAAATGGCAAATGAAGCAAATGCTGAAGTATTGATTAAAGATTTTGACAGTGAAAAGTTCCCCTTTGAAATGACAGCAATAATAAATGGCGTAACGGTGTACAAGCTTCTTAGTCAAGATGAGCATAAACAGTGGCTTGAGAATCACCCTAACAAGCCCCAAAACGAAAGTTGCCCCAGCTACGATGTTGGCGCATCGACTGAGGCAACTGGTGAAGCATTAAGATTTGATGTCAACTAAATTATATTCAATAGGAGGTAGTTTTGCAAATGAATAGTGCAATAAAATTATTGGCTCAGTATGAGACCGATATGCTTAAGTCTAAACTTAGATCCTTTCCTGCAATCATCAAGGAGCAGAAGCAAAAGGTGCGGGAAGCACGGGAAGCTTTTAGTCAAGCTGACATGGATAGGAGCTTGGAAGAGGCTAATATCATGACAGATATTGCGTCTGATATTGACCCTGCGACAGGTAAGGCTTTATACAGCAACGATAAAACTCGGCAAGCTGAACTGATCAAGCGCAAGCTTAGCAACGATGATTATAAGATTGCTGGCCAAACTGCCAAGGAAGCTGAGTATGAACTCAATGGTGCCCAGGATGAACTGGATCAGCTCGTGGATGAGTTCAAGTCTTATCGATACATTGTTTCTCTAACTACTCAGGAACTGGCTCTGTTAGCTAGTAGTGAGCAGGAAGAAACTGTTCTCTCTGGCAAAGTTTATGGTCAAATCTCCGGGCTTGCTGCAACGAAAGAAGTAGAACCTTATTAAACCTTGCTAAAACTAAAAATATTACTTTGGAGGAATGTTAAATGGTCGATTTTAATGAAAAGTTAAACACTAACCAAGCTGAACAAGCTGGAATTGAACAAACTGAAATTGCTGTTGTTGCTGCTCAACCAACTGCAGTAGCTGCATCCCCGGGTTACGTCCCAACATTCAATCTGCCGGTGCTTATCAGCAGAGAAGAAGCTTTGGAAGTAATTCAGGTGAACCTTGAAGCCCTCGGTGGAGAGTTCAAATTCGATAAGGTTAAGATTCCCTCCGGTGGTGGGACAAGCTTCGAAATTGTTGATGAGGATGGGGAGAAGAATCCATATAAGGTTCTGAGTGGCCTAGTACTTGATTATTACCCAATCAATGCTTGGTGGGCAAAAGAATACTCCGGTGAAAAAAATCCACCTGACTGCTCTTCCTTTGACACCATCACAGGGACAGGCAGTGAAGAATACGGAATTGCTAGAGCTCAAAAATGCTCTACTTGCCCTAAGAACCAGTGGGGCTCTGATCCAAAAGGCGGGAAAGGTAAAGCTTGTAAAAACATTATTCGTGTGTTCCTGCTCCAGGAAGGGTCTATAATTCCGGTATTGCTAGCACTACCACCTTCTTCAACCGGCAATTGGAAGGACTATATTCGCCGCTTAACCAAAAAAATGAAGCCTTATTACGGCGTTGTAACTAGCGTCAAGCTTGAAACAGACAAGAATGACGGCGGGATTGAGTATAGTAAAACCGCATTTGGAAAAGCTGATGAGTTAACCAGACAGGAAGCGGCCGCCATGAAGGAGTTTGCCGCAAGCTTGAAGCCAGCCATGAGAAGTGTCGGCATCGACAGCACTGAGTATGTAGTAGAGGATGTTAGTGCTGCTGGTGGGTACGCTGAAACTGCTGCTAGTTCAGCAAGTGGGGATGAGCCTTATTAAGAGGCTCTCCCTTATCCCCTAAATAAAAAAAAATATACCTTTTGGAGGTGACTTAGCAGATGAAAGTTTTGCATACGGCTGATTGGCATATTGGTGAATTGCCAGGGCCTGTGGTAGCAGGCGAGAACGCCAGGATGCTGGATACAATTAATTGCATAGATTCTTTGATTTCTAACGCCAAGGAGATTCAGCCGGACATAATTATTATTGCCGGCGATTTGTTTAATAAGTCCAAACTGTGGGCTGATCAGATGTTAAGGGAAATAGGTCTGGCTACAGTAAAGCTTAGAAAATCAGCGGCTATTGCTCCAACTGTACTATTATTTGGAACCAAGAGCCATGACAATCTAGAAGCTTTTAGGATTATCAGAGATATGAAAATTAACAATCTATATGTTGTCACAGAGCCGGAGTTATTAAATATTCAGACCAAAATAGGCATGGTGCAGGTAGCCGGGTTGCCAGGGTTAGACAAGGGGCATTTCAGAACCCAATATCCAGGGATGGACCCTGAAACTGAGAACATAATGTGCAGTTGTTATTTAGCTGAGATTATTGGCAGATTGAGTCGAAGTCTAAACGGAAACTGCCCATCTATTTTAGTTTCTCACTATACCGTTGTACCAGCCAATGGGATTGATGAATTTTACGAAAGAAATGTATTTGCAAAGAATGAGGTAGTTTTGCCCACAGAAGCATTAAATGAGAGTAATTTTGACCTAATTTGTTTGGGTCACGAGCATTCTCTAGGCAAGATAGACTCCTGTCAAATCCCTACTTACTATGCTGGTACAGTTAATAGGATTAAAGCTAAAGAAGAAGATCAACAGAAGGGTTTTTGGCTCCACAATGTTGGATCTCCCTCAGTTGCTTTTAATACACCAGCAAGGCGCTACCACACTCAGGAATGGGATCAGAGAGACGTTGACCGTTTTCTTCAGGGAGGAAAACTCAGTCCAATCGCTTTTGATAATGCTATAGTTCGTCTGCATTACAACTGTGATGCAGAAACGGCTCGACAGTTAGATAGAAAAGGTTTAGAGCGTGAGTTATATGCAGCTGGTGCTTTCTGGGTTCAGGAGATTATACCACAAAAAATTGTGACTACTCTTACCAAAGATGACATGTCCGAAACTGCAGATCCCTTATTTAACCTTGATGGTTGGCTCATGGCTGAAGGTTACGATAATGTTGAAATTGCTAAACTAGTTGAATTAACAGAGCCTCTCTTGGCCACAGTTAGCGCAAAGATACCAACAGGGAAACTCTCAGGCATATTCAAACCTATTAGTCTGGAAGTTGAAAACTATCGTTCTTACCGCCGAGAAAGTTTCAATTTTAACCAAATTAAATTTGCAGTAGTTAACGGACCAAATGGTATTGGTAAATCTGCGTTTTTTATGGATGCTATCTGTGATTGCTTGTATGAGGAACTGCGGGAAGGAAAAGGGGCAGACCTTACTAGTTGGATTTCTAACGGTGACCAAATCAAATACGGAACCATTAGATTCACTTTTAGTATGGGTGATACTACTTGGAGGACAATTCGCTCCAGGACCAAAGCCGGGAAAGTCACCCTTAGCTTACAGGAATTGGTCGATAGTCAATGGGCTGACAGGGGTGGTGTTACCAAGCCTGAAACCCAGGATAAGATAATTAATCTTCTTGGCATGGATGCAAATACTTTTAGGTGTTGTGCACTGATTATGCAGGATGCATATGGGGTATTTATGGAGGCTGACAAAACTGAGCGCATGGAAGTGTTGGGGAATATCTTAGGGCTGAATGTTTACGAAATGCTGAAGGATTTAGCGAAGGCTAAGTTGACTGAGGCTAACCGGAATTTGGAAAAGAACAAGTCAAAGGCTAGTGAACTGGCTGAGAGACTAAAAGCATTGCCGGGGTTAAGGAATGATTTATCAGAAACCGAGCAGGAAATAAGATTATGCGGGGATAGGATTGCTGAGCGGCAAGGTGAGATTAAGGCGGTGCAGGGAGAAGTCCTTGCACTGGAGGGTAAGCAGAAGAAGGTTAGCGAGTTGATGGATACGGTATCCAAGCTTGAAAACAACGTCCTTGGCTTTAAGGTGAACTTGGTGGAAGAGCAGAGTAAGTTGGATGCTGCCAATGGGTTGCTAATACAGGAAGCTGAGATTCTTGAGAAAGCAGCAGAGTATGAAGAAGCTAAGATCAGAGTAGTTTTGCTGCAGTCTAAGGATAAGCAACGGGCTAGGCTTGAAATTGATAAATTTGACGCCAAGGGGAATTTAACTCGTGTTAATCATAAAATTTCCGGACTTGATACAAAGATTGCCGAACTGGAAAGCGTCTTAGCTCATAAAACGGAAATAGATGATGCGGTGGAAGAGTATCATAAGTTGTCAGTTAAGCTGGCGACCATGAATGAACTAGAAGAAAAGTGGGCTCATGCCAACATTAAGACTGATAGGGCTAAGTCTGACTGGGAAAGAAAGTATGCTGAATTACAGGGTAATGTGAGACTTGCCAAAAGTAAGATTGCTGGGCTGGAAAATAAGGTAAAGATGCTTGATGACAGCAATTGTATTGACGCGGAAAATGCCAAGTGCAAATTCCTGTCCGATGCTCAGGCGGCTAAAGTTGAATTGCCGAAGTTGCAGGGCGAGTTAAATGAGTTCGTGAAAATGTGTGACCATACAACTGTTCCGGACTTATTTGAGGCTTATCAGTTGGCTAAAGAGGCGGGGGAGGCTTTAGGTTATGATGCTGATTCGCATAAAAAGATAAGGAAAACTTTACAGGATTTGCGATCCAGCGTTGATCTAGCAGCTCAACTAGACGGCAAAGCTGCTGTGTTAGAAAACTTACGAGAGAACAATGTACATGACCAGGCGGCTAAGAGAGAAGTAGAGGCTAAGCTTGCGGAGATTTTAGCAGAGTTACAGGGATTGAATGAGGAGCTAAGACCTTATGAAGATTTGCAAGCTAGCCTTCCGGAATTGGCAGCATGGGTCGAGAAGAAGGATAAATTGCCGGCGGCGAGAGAGATTGCCAAGTCTGCCGCGGAGGCTATAGGAAGGCTTGAGAAGAGTATCTGTGATACTGAAACTGAGATTGCCATGATAGAGGCTGAGAAGAAGGTTTTAACGACTGATGTTAAGGGATTGGAGGTTGCCAAACAAAGGTTAGCTGAACGAAACAGGCGTTTGGCTGGGCTTCAGGATACCTTGAATAGCCTCCATGGTGAGTCCGGGGCACTCAAGTCTAAGATTCAGGCGTTGGAAGTTGAGGAACTAGAGCATATGCAAGTTGTTAAAGAGATTGAGCCACTGGCAAAATTGGTCAGCCAATATCACCTTTTGTCTAAGGCTTTTGGGATTGACGGCATTCCCTTTGCTATTGTCCGGGCAATAGTGCCGGAGTTATCTGCTATGGCTAATGACATCTTGGGGCAGATGACCGGTGGAAAAATGCAAATTGAAATCAAGACTGAGAAAGCACAAAAGTCGAATGGCAAAGAAGTCAATGCGCTTGAAATTTGGATTACTGATTATGAGCGAGGAACACTTCCGTATAAAAGCAGAAGTGGAGGGCAGAAAGTTAAGGCAGCTCTTAGTGTAGCATTTGCCTTGGCTGATTTAAAGGCTAGTAGGGCAGGACTGCAACTTGGGTTTATGTTTGTGGATGAGCCGCCCTTTCTTGATGAAGAGGGCACTGACGCTTACTGTGATGCACTGGAATTGCTTAACCATAGATACAGCGGGATGCAAGTAATTGCGATAACCCATGACCCAAGAATGAAGGCTAGATTCCCTCAGGTAATTGAGGTTATTGATCTGGGAGCAGAGGGTAGCAAAGTGAGGGTTGCTTAATGGCTGATAAAGTTAATAGGCTGTATAAGGTTGTTGAGGGCTTAATCGCCCTTATGGATCCAGGGGAATGGGTTGGCAGTTGTGGCGATAATTTCGAAAGCGCGAGGGGATCAGATGATAATCCAGATGGTTGCGATTCAGGGAGTTGTGTACTTTGGGATAAATGCTGCGAGCTACATCATCGGCATGTGAAGTGTGAGGAATTAAGGGAGCTGCTTCATGGCTCAGAAGATTAGACAACCAAATTTGCTTTGTATACAGTGCTATTCCGGTTCTTTGTTTGGAAATATTTGCACATCAGGCTATGAACCTAACACATGTCAAAAGTTTATTCAGGCATACAAGTGTTCCGGCGGATTAATCTTTGACCATAAATATACCAAAGAAGAATGCTATGAATGTGCAAAGTCTTGTACTGGCTGTATGAAAATGCGAGTAGCGTATGGATTTGTTAATAGGGAAGAAGTTGCACATTTGCTTTAAGTATGTCAAGGGTGAGGGATTGATATGACGATGTACGCCGAAAGATTTGAGAAAATTCATATGCTGCTCAAGGAATACGGTTGCAAGCCAACATATTCATTTCATCCGGAATATCAATGCCCAATGGTATTTGGTGGCAATTTCTTTTACAGGTCAGAAGGTGAGATGCATTTAGACCGTAGGACTACAAATAATTGGGAAGAGAAAGTAGATGCTGGCTTAGATGTAACCATACCGACATCGATCAGAGAAGCAGACAAGAAGGAAATCAGATTCGACATGGAGTGGAGTAATAAGGCTAAGCTTTACAGTATGTATATTTCTCTTCCCACATCGAGCAGGAGTAAACCATTAAGTCATAAGCGGTTTAAGACGCAGGATGAAGTTATTAAAGAAATATTATTTTGGCTCAATAAGGCCGGATGTAAAAGGCAGACTGAGAAAGAGCCGAAGCAAAAGGTTGTTGCAGGCAGGCAATACGAACAGATGGGATTATTTTAAAGAAAGGATATGTTTCGGAATGAAAAACACACTTGCTGATTTGAACAATCATCTATTTGCTCAGTTAGAAAGATTGGGCGATGAGGATTTGGTTGGAGAAAAGCTTACCGAAGAGATTAATAGGGCTAAATCAATAACCGAATTGTCTTCACAGATTATTTCTAACGGAAAATTGGTTTTGGATTCAATCAAAACTCAAAACGAATATCTTGGCAGTAAAGGTGCTTTGCCGGGAATATTTACTGATAAGAATCTAAGCCTAACCGGATCCCAAGACGAGAAGACTATGCCAGGTCGAATAAAATCCGAATATGTTCGGGATTAAATCATGAGAAAATATCCGGAAGAAATAAAAAATTATATTGCAAAAAACATTAAGGGTAACACATCAAAAAACCTTGTAGATCTCGTTAATGATAAGTTTGGAACAGATTTCACTGTGAGTAAAATGAGATCTTTTTTGGCAAATCATAAGCTAAAAAGCGGGATTGGATCCGGCATCCCAGCAGGGCTGCCAACAAAACTGTATCCGGAGGAAGTTCGGAAATTTATTGCGGAGCATTATATTGGGGTCGGATATAAAGCCATGGCGGATTTGCTTAATAGTACATTTGGAACTAACTTTACCAAAGAACAAATGAAAGCTTATTACTCCAGATTTAAGCTAGATAGCGGTCTTTCAGGGCAGTTCCGGAAAGGGGTCGTTCCTTGGAATAAAGGCAAAAAAGGAACCGGTGGATGGGAGCCGACCCAGTTTAAAAAAGGCCAAAGGCCTGTTAATTTTAGGCAGGTAGGCTCTGAACGGGTTAATGTTGATGGATATGTTGAAATAAAGGTTGCAGACCCAAATAAGTGGCGGCCAAAACATCAGGTCATATGGGAGCAGGCAAATGGACCTATTCCAAAAGGACATGTAGTTATTTTTGCGGATAGCAATAAGCTCGATGTTAGTCTTGAAAATTTAATTCTAGTCTCGAGAAAGCAACTTGTCAGACTAAATCAACATAACTTGATACAAAATGATATGGAGTTAACAAAAACAGGGATATTAATAGCTGATATTCATAACAAAATAGGTGAAAGAAAGAAAAATTCAACTAGAAGGTGGTGAAATGAAAATGCAATTGAGTAGATATAGAGGAGTTGGCTTAATCGTCATAATGTTGCTTCTATTAGTCCTAAATTGGCAAAGCAATCAAAAGCTAGATACATACTCAAAGGAAATCAAGCAAATGAAACTGCAAGTAGAAATTCTTGGCCAAGAGCAGGACAAGCTCATTCAGGATTATAAACAACGTGTAGAGCTAGATAGCAAATTAGAAGATTTTCTTGATAAGTGGAACGTTGAAGTTGTCGAAGTTACAGCCTATTCGCCTTTCGATGATAGAAATGGACTTAACTCAGATGGAAATCCCCGCATAACAAGTACTGGAACGAAGCCTGGTCCCGGCACGGTGGCTGTCAATCCCTCCGTCATCCCCTACGGGTCCAGGCTCTGGGTCCAGGGATATGGATGGGGAGTAGCAGCTGATACTGGTGGAGCGATGAGACAGCGGAATGATTTGATAGATGTGTTTATGTGGACATATGAAGAAGCCATGAAGTGGGGCAGGCAGAAGGCCTTGGTTGTATATGAGCGCAGCTGATAGATTATCTACAAGCTTACTATTAATAGCTTTTGTAACTTCACCTATATGGTGTGGGTTACTTAAATAAAACTAAATAAATAAGAAGGAGGAGTTGTTATGCCAAAAAAACTAAACCTGGCTGACATGGCTGAAGGGGCTTTTATGGAACGGTTTCACATGGAATTGCAGAAGGCATTAGAAAATATTGCTGACCCAAACACCGATCCAAAAAAGCCTAGAAAAATTACCTTGTCTGCAACCTTAAAATCTGACGAAAACAGGGATGTCGTTAACTTTGAAGTACAGTCAAAAGCATCTTTGGTCCCAGGGAAGCCGTTAACTACTCAGGTTGTTATTGATAAGGACAATGACGGCAAGGTTGTAGGTGCTGAGCTTAAGTCAGGCAGAAAAGGCCAGCTTTACTATGATACTGATGGACATGTTAAGGATGACATTGGAAATGTCGTAAGCATCAAAAAAGAAGCTCAAAAATAAGGAGGAGATCCAAATGATTGAAAAAGCATTAAAGTACATTATTGGTTTAAGCCAAAAGGAAGTTTTAGATGTAGATGGTCAAAAATATGCAACAGGCAGCTTAAGCAGAATTACTCTACCGAAAGTAAGTGAGCTCAAGGTAAACAGTTTAACTGGTTTAGTAGATTACATCAAATCCGAGTTTGATAAGGATGCTTTTACAGGCAATCTAATTCATGTTGTATCCCAGAGCGAAGTGCGTCTGATATCAAACATTTTGAAAGATGCCGACAGAGAAACATACTTAATAGCCCAAGCGTTTAGTCCTAAGTTCAGCTTTGGCACCTTCTATGATCTTGAAAGTTTTAATATAGCGATGCAATCCTGCTTTATTAGAAATGATGAAGCAACAGCAATTCTAAAAGTTGTTGGGAATGTCAAAGAAGAGGCTGTTAGACAATTAGGTGATGATGGAGTAACTCAATCAGTTACTGCTAAATCTGGCATTGCCACTGTAGAAGATGTGAAGGTTCCTAATCCTGTAATATTAAAACCTTACCGCACTTTCATTGAAGTAGAACAACCCGAAAGCAAGTTTGTGTTTAGGATGAAATCAAGTAGCAACGGAGTGCAATGTGCTTTGTTTGAAGCAGATGGTGGTGCGTGGAAGTTGGACGCTATGGAACGCATCAAGTTTTATCTGGCAGAAGAATTAGCTGAGGTTGATATCAAGATTATAAGTTAATAAACCGGGCGGCTTAATATCCGCCCAAAGGAGGTGACGTCTTGGCAAGGTCAGCAGAGGCAACTGCCAAGAAATCTAAGCGAAGTCAGCAACATTCTAAAGAGCAGGAAATAACACTAAAAGGTATTCTCTCGAGAGTTAAGTTTCATAATGCAACCAACGGCTGGTCGGTCCTTCAGGTTGAGATAAAAAGTGAGGATAAGTCTAATCTATTCGATGATGATTTCTTCTCAGCAGTAGGCAATATGCCATCGGTCAGACAGGGTGATGAGTACGAGTTCACCGGCGTCTGGAAGGAACATCCTCAGTTTGGTAAGCAGTTTGCTTTTAGTGAGTGCAAAATAATACTCCCCACCGGAAAACAGGGTGCAGCTGCTTACCTTACAACACTAACCTTCGGGATAGGACCAGTTAAGGCAAAGAAAATAGTTGATGCTCTAGGGGAGAATGCACTGCAAGTAATCATCGATGAGCCGACCAAGCTAATGGATCTAGATTTTATTACCGAGCACCAGGCTCAGGAAATAATTGAATCATTAGCTGAAAACACAATACTTGCTGAGCTGTCGTCCATGATCTGCAAGCAAGGGGTAACTCCTGCATTAGCGGCTCGCATATATGCCCAATACGGAAGTAAAAGCATCGAAATAGTCAAAGAAAACCCATACATACTAGCTGATGAAGTTTGGGGCATAGGATTCAAGAAGGCTGATGCGGTAGCTCAGTCAATGGGTGTAGAACCTAATTCACCCTACAGGGTAGAGTCAGCACTCAAGTATATGCTTAAGGAAGCAGGGCAGGAAGGACATGTTTACCTTCGTCCCAGGGACACAATTATTCAGATGGACAAGCTCCTTGGCAAAGGTCATGGAGTAGACATCCCTGAAATAAGAGCAGCATCACAGAGGCTAATTGAGCGGGGAGAGATAATCCGCGAAGGGGACGCAATGTACCACCGTCCGTTGTATGAGGCTGAGGTTAATCTGGCCAAGAATATGCGGTTGCTGGTCAACCAAGAACCTATTGAGGTTGAAGGCCTTGATGAGATGATTGAAGCTATCCAAGTTGAGTATGGTGTAGCTTACGCCATGGAGCAGAAGGAAGCCATCAAGACATCAATGACTAATCATCTTACAATCGTAACCGGTGGACCTGGTACTGGTAAAACTACTGTAATAAAAGGCATTATTTCAGCCTATCAGAGGTTATCAGATTCATACTTATCAGAAATATACTTGGCTTCACCAACTGGTAGAGCTGCCAAGAGGATGGCTGAGGCAACGGGACATGAGGCGAAAACCATACATCGATTGCTTTTTTATAACCCGCACATTAACGGCTTTGAATATAACGAAAATAACACTTTGTCCTCAGGATTACTCATTATCGATGAAAGTTCAATGGCTGACATAGAGCTGGCCAACGATTTATTCAAGGCTATACCACCGGATATGCAGGTTGTCCTGGTAGGTGATATTGACCAGTTACCATCAGTAGGTCCTGGAAGTGTCCTGAGGGATACAATTCTCTCCAAGGTAGTGCCGACAGTCAGGCTTAAGTTTAACTATCGGCAGGCTGGCGGCAGTGTTATAGCAGAAAACGCTCACTTGATTGTTCAGGGTGAAATCCCACCTCTTTATGAGATGGAGCGGGACTGGGAGACTAGGCTCTGCATCGAGAACGAGGATGCTTTGGAAATCATCAGAGACGAGGTTACGTTAGCTTTAGAGCGTGACTTGGGCATAATGGACTTTCAGATACTTGCCCCAATGAGGCGAGGTTTATGCGGGATAGATAATCTTAACCAGGTAGTCAGAGCAATTGTTAACCCGCCTAGTGAGGACAAGCCTGAGCTTACCAGAGGTAAGGATAATATTTACCGTCTTGGTGACAAGGTAATGGTCATTAAAAACAACTACCGATTAGGAGTATTCAACGGTGACTTAGGACAGATCGTAAGCGTAGAAGACAGCGGATTGATGGTTAATTTTGAAGGAGAGGGGGTTTTCTTTAAGTCGGATAACTTGGACATTTTAACCTTAGCATACGCGTGTACTATTCATAAGTCCCAGGGTTCCGAATTCCCTTTGGCCATCGTGGTTTGCGTAAGAAGTCACTGGATCATGCTACAGCGCAATCTTCTCTATACGGGGATTACCCGTGCCAAGAACAGGTTGGTGCTTGTATGCCAGGAGGAAGCAGTGGAAAGGTGTGTGAAGAACAATGAAATAAAAGAAAGACGGAGCTTGTTGGCTGAGCGGTTGAGAGGTGAATGTAAGTCAGATAAGAAGGAAGAGGTGATCGCTCCATGAACGAAAAAGACAAAGCTATGATGGAAAAGCTGATGGAAGATGCTGGCGAAAAATACTCCATAGTAGTTGATAATGATGATGTTTCAGTAGTAAATAAGGCAACCGGAAATATTGAACATAGTTTTAACGAGTTTGGTTATCATCTGCTAGTAGAAGTGTTTCAGTTCCTTGGCTTAGATGCAGAATTATGTTGAGCTCCCCAGAACAGGGAGCCCAATAAGAGAAACCATGGGCAAGGGTTGCCGCCCTGTATAGCCCACAATCACATTATAGCATATGAAAAATAATAGAAATCGGCGACTGCCGAGGTCGCTGGTTATATACCTTCTGTAAAAAGTGCGAAGGGGTGAGACAAGCCATGAAAACAATAAAGATTAAATGGAAAACCGAAAAAGTCAAAGATACTTCAAGGGCTAGCGTTATGTATTGCTTCAAGAGTTGCTCTGTAAACAATTACTAAAACAAAGGAATGAAAATATTTATGAATCTTCAAGAACAAATGCAGACAATACAAAATACTATTAAAGACTGTGATGAAGTAATTCAGAGGTCAAACCAATGTGACGAATGCAAATTGACACATCAGCACTTGAAAGAGTGTTTAGAATTGACGCTAGAGGTATTGCCGATACTGGATAAAATTCCTTTAGATGAACTAAAGAAAATAGCTAATTTATAATTACACATTCCAAAAGTTAAACTCCGAAAGGAAGGTAAAAATGGAATTATCGAAGGAAGAATACTTCTTTTACGAATGGTTAATAATCGGAAAACAGATGACCAAAGAAGAATTTAAACAGCTTACACCTTTGGAGTTCTCTAAGCTAATAACGGAATATAAAGAGATGTTATTAAGGTCGAAGGAGTGATGTCGAAATAGTGGCGGCAAAATGTGATGTGTGCGGGAAAATGGCAAATAAATATGTAACAACTCAGGCGGGCGATATTGTTTGCGGTAAAACTTGCATTAATGCTTATCGACTTGAATCGTATTTGTTACGTATGGAGGAACGTCGCCAAAAAGAAGAGGCTCATAACAAAAGGTCGTTTGAACAAGCTAGAGAAATGTCAGCTTGGCTCTCGATGTACAAATGTGGAAACGCCGAATATAAGAAAATGGCGGCGATAGCGATTAATTCATGGGCTAATTAAGTTTGGTTCATATTCTAATAACTAAAAGCAAAAGGAGGGAGTAGCACATTGAAAGGTTATACGTTCCGCATTTTTAAAGCAGATACTGGTTTTAATTTTTATAATAATACCGGAGAAAAACAAGATAGATTCGGTAGTAAATGGTCGCACTATGCAATATTGCACAGGTTATTGAATTTTATGAGGTCCCGTGGGTGGAGCATAAAGAACGATGAAAGTGTTGGTGAATGCATAAGAAAAGGTTATTGGATAGGTAGAAAAGGTGACTTAGAGTTTTGTTCACATCGTTATCCCATAGGTTTTAAGATTGATTTTTTTCAAAACATTATTTATAAAAATCCTAATGGCGGAAGGTATGACTTTGATAGGTTTGATAAAATGCCATACCTTATAAAGCTCTTATTTCAAAATGAAGTCCGGCATATGAAGTTGTTCCTAGAAAGTTTAGGATGCGTTGATACCTCTAAGCAAATTTATAAAAAGGCAGAAGATGAAATAAAACAGCGTTTTGTTGAGTGCTGTCACCATCCTCAGAAAACAATGGATGAATTTGAGTTATCTGATTTGGACGGTCAAACATGCAAATACAGTTATAACAATACCGATAGGGATAAGAAAACTATTTATAATGGTCAGATTAAGTATTTTCGTGACCGGAGAACAGGCAGGTTAATGCGTGGTATTGTTTACCACAATATTAACAATATGTGGTGGGTTATTTTAAACCATTCCCAGTATACAAATATTGCCGACTTTGAACTGTTTGACCCTTCGGAAGTTGATTTCAAAAACAGAAGATTGAGGCCAGACAGAAAGCCTAAGGAGTACCTGGAAAAGGTAGCTAAGATAAAAGAAGCAAGCAATAAGGAACTGCTTAATGAACTCAAAAGGCGTGGTATGAAAGTTAGTGCTTAATAAACTATTTTGCAAAATAACCCTAACTTAAGGGTGGTGACTGAGATAAGTGGACGTAAACGAGATACTGGAACGGCTGGATAACCCGGCGTTCTTTCAAAAATACGGATTAGAGATTGTAAATAGACGGGGTAAAAGCTGGACGTGCAAGTGTCCCTTTTGCAACGACCCAAGCCATTTTAGCTTTAATTCTACCAAAGGAATGTGGCGGTGTTTCAAGTGCCATGAGACCGGCAATGTAATTACCTTCTATGCTAAGCGAAAGAATTGCTCTAACGGTGAGGCGATTAAGGCTATAAAGGAATTTATGGGTATTGAGGATGACTGGAAGCCGGAGAAATCAGCAGTGCGGTCAGGGGATAGGTATAAGCCGGGAAAGGATCAAGAACAAAAGGTTATAGAACTGCCATCCCAGACATCCCAGAAGGTGGACAAGCCTGTCAACCCGGGCAAGCATCCGTATCATCGGTTAGTTGAATTGGCTCATTTAACGGATGAGCACCGGCAGGAATTTAAGACTAAGCGTGGGTTTAATGATGAAACTATTGATACCTTCATGTTTAGGTCCGGTGGAGATTATATCAAAAATGTTGTTGAACAGCTCAAGCAGGAATATGCCCATGATGATCTTTTAAAGGTAGGAATTCTAAAAGAGGTAAACGGGACGCTAATCGTTGAGAATCAATTATTGGATGGCCGGATACTTATTCCATATATTGATAAAAATCTGCAAGTTTATCACTTGCGACCTCACAAACTAGGTTTTAAAGGAATTCCTGTTCAACCATATTGTAGCTACTTTTTAAAAGAAAAGCCAAAAAAAATTATTCTAACCGAAGGGGAATTTAAAACTACAGCATTATGGCAGTGGGGTATTCCTGGACTAGGAATACCGGGCGTTCCTAGTTTCGGGCGAGACAATCTTGATCGACTTGTTAAATTCTTAAAAGAATTTGGAATTGAGGAAATAGTTGTAATCTTTGATAGTGAAGAAAAGGGAAACCCGGCTTTTTCTAACTTTAAAGAAAAAATTGAAGATAGATATGATACTCAGTATTGGTCATATCTAATGGCCTATAAATTAAATAAAGCCGGTTTTATTGTTTCTGTCGGATGGCTACCTCCCAGTTGGAGAGAAAATGGCAAAATTGATTTTGATGGGGCTTTAGCTCAGGGACGCACAAAGAGAGACATTGAAAAAGTAATAAATGATGCCAAAGAACATAAAGAGTTTTTAAGCAATTTGAGCGAAGAGGCCCAGAAAATCTTAAGACGTAAGATAAATCGCCATTTTGCCAAAACAAATATTAAACGAGAGTTTAATAAATATATGACAACAGTAACTCCGCAAAAGGGTGGCGAATCATACGAAAAAACATTATCTAACTTTGTAGTAAACATAAAAGCAAATTTTTACAATGGCGACATGGCTATTAGAAATGTGGAATTGGTGAATGAATACGGAGATTCATCGGATATTATTCCTCTAGAGCCTGGGCAGATGGCAGGGGTAAATGAATTCAAAAAGTTTCTCCTTTCAAGAGGCAACTATTTATTCGAAGGGACGGCGACTGATCTAATGAATATTTGGAAGTATGAATTTTTGCATAATGACGGAGAGTTTGTTTATATGCCTCCGCAGATTGGATGGGTTGAAAACTATAGGCTTTGGCTCTTTGCGAACATGGCAATAAAAGACGGTAAGGTTTATAAGCCTGATAATGACGGAATTATTTGGATTGAAGGTAAAGGTTATAAGCCACAAAGCTTTAGTACTGACAGCAACCAAGTTAGTCTAAGTTCAATTCCATCTTTGTCAGAAAAACAATTGAATATTATGGATATTGCTGAACACATGAGGCTTTCTTTTGGTGGTTATGAAGCATATGTAGCATTGGGCTGGGCTGCAGCATCGGTTTTTTCTAAAGATATTTTTGCTAAATATAAATGCTTTCCGATTTTATTCCTTCATGGTAAACGAGGTGCAGGCAAATCTACTGCAATGCGGTGGATAATGCAGTTTTTTGGTATCGAGACAGAAGGAATAAGCATTGGAGAAACAACTACACCAAATTTCTTGGCTAGAGCTATGGCTTATTATGGCTCATTAGGCTTATGGCTAGATGAATATAGAAATGATCAGCATTGTGTAAAAAAGGATGGTTTATTAAGGTCAGCATACAACCGGCAAATATCAGGCAAAGGAACGGCAACAGCATTTCAGGCAAGGGGCTTTAGCGTTAATTCAACCGTTGCTATTGCGGGTGAAGAAATGACAAAAGACAATGGACTCTTTACAAGATTGGTGCCCATTCAATTTAGCAGCTATAAAAGAAACCGAGAATATTTTGATTGGTTGAACAAGCATTCTGAATATTTTTCTGGGTTTACTTATCGCCTAATTACTAATTATGACTTTTATAAAGAAAAGCTAATGAAGGCAATAGAAGATTTAAAAATTGCTCTTATTGAAAAAGGGATTACTGATCGTACTGCTGAAAACTGGGCAATTTGCGTAGCTGCATTTGAAGTAACAGTATTGGAAGATGAAAACTTTGTTCAATGGGTCGAAAAGATGTGTCAGGAAATTAAGTTGACCGGTGAACAAGAGCATATGCTTAACCAGTTCTGGGATGATATTAACTATTTGGTTACCGAAGAAGCTGTTACGGAAAAGCATATTAAAGTGGATGGCGACAACCTGTATATTTGGTTTCCAGCTCTTTATGAAATATGGGGACTGCATTACAAGAAAAAGACTGGCCGCGAACCATTTGATAAAAGTTCTATCTTAAAATATTTACAGGAGGAACCATATTACGTAAAAGTTGAGCTTAAACGTATAAATAAAACGCCTCGTAAGTGTCATGTTATTAATATTTCTCAAGCTACTGATGCAATAAAAGAAATTGTAGGTTACCTGGATATATATAACAAAAACACTAATTCAGAAGAAAACGTAACCTGAAAAATTTGTCAGGTTACGCAAAAGTTACACCTCAGGTTACGCCTCTCAGCCTAGTAAACATAAGGGATTTTTTATATAGCGTAACTTTGTAACCTGAGACACGACAATTAAAAAAAATAGAGATCGCTTTTGTCTATAAACAGAATAAGTAAGAACGTTAAAAATATATCTTAGGGCAAAAATCAGGTTACAGGTTACGTTTATACCCTGGGTAGGTATTGAAATCCAATATTAGCAAGGCGTTAAGGGCGTAACCTCAAGTGTAACCTTTGCGTAACCTAAGCGTAACTTTAGAGACAATTTAGGTTACGCTCCTCGAAATAAAATTTTAACAAGGGGGATATAAATGAGTCGTTATTCAAAAATATTAAATCAAACATCTCCCCAAGAAAATAGATATAAATCTAATGATCAAGATTTTGAAACAATGAAACATAAATGGCTGCTGGATCCACGGTTGGATCTTCGAAAAGACAGCAAGCTTTGGGTGCGAGTGCTCTATAATGCCTACCACTTAAACCAAGAAGTTTATGGAATTTTGCACGGCTTAAGGTGTGGAGGAGCACAGATAGAGCTAACCACCGATAGCTTTAGGTTACTCCAAGGGGAATGGAGTTTGAGCGAATGGGAAGAGAATAAGAAAAAATACCTGGCTCCAATTAAAGATAAGCTGATTGCTGTTTTTAAAACAATCAGAATGGGACAGGTTACCCAGGAAGAGCTGCCAGAAGGTTTGTTTGATCCCAAACTAAATGCTTCAGCCTCTAATACTAAAGGAGAAGGCCAAAAGTTAATATTTGGAGTTGATACGACTAAAGCGAAAGCTTAAAGCGGTCAACTCTGATGGAAGGTGAAAAATATTATGTTTAACCCTAGTCAAATTATGAGCAAGTTAAGCTCAAGTAACGATATTGTTGACGTTAGGCTACCCAGTGACGGTAAACCTTCGGAACAAGGAGTAATAAAAACCTATTTCCTTTCTCCGGAAGAGATTCTTTCTAAGTATGGCCCGCCAAAGATTAATAAGTATAAGCTAACACAGCTGATCGGCGAAGGACACAGCATAACTGGGATCGGTAAAATTCTCGAGATACCCGGCGAGACAGTGAATCACTTAATCCAAAGGTATCAAATTGATGTTGATAAAGCCAAGGAAAGAGGTAAAGAAATCCAAAAGAAAAGGGAGGACATTGAGATGAATAGGATTCAAGAGATGGTCAAGAAGCTTTCTAAGGAGCAATACATCAAGCTTCTCGGAGAAGATAAATCTAATGTTGAAATTGCCAGAATGGTCGGAATTAATTCCAAAGATATACATGCATTAAAAAGATATTATTGCTTAACTCCTGGTACCCAGGGGCGGGAAAATGCGGATGGCTACAACATGGATATGATTCCTAAAGCTGAAGGTGGAGCTGGCTGGGTGCAGAAAAAGGATGCTGAAGTGGACTGTGTGAAGAAAAAGGAAGATGGAGTGGATAAGGTTGTTGTTGATAAGGCCCCTGAAGAAGCTATTAATAAGGTTGTAGATAATCCTGTAGATTATAAAGCTAAAAAACCTGATGATATGGTTCAGGCAGCAGCGGAAAAAGTGGAGCCTCTGGGGCCTCAGATGGATAAGCCTAAAGAAAAGCATAAATGCACCTGTAATAATCCAATTGCACAAATAGTAGATTTGGCAAGTAAATTAAAACCAGGTAGCCCTGTATCAATAAGTGACTATTCTCAAGAAAATGAAGATTTGTTAATTGCTTTTAATTCAATAATTAAATTTGTTGTTGAGAAATCCATTTTAAACCAAAGAGCAACACTGGCTGAAATGAAAGAAGAAATTGCTTTCCTGCACAAAAGACTGGAGGCACTTAAAATTGATTTTAACCTTAAAAGAATCCATCTGGAGCAGTCTTATGTTTCTAAACCAGAACCGACTGAGCTTCTAGAGAGCACTTTCGAATCATCTCCAACCATCACTCTAAATATTAACCTTGGGAGGTCCTGATTATGAAAGCTACCGGTATTGTAAGAAAAGTTGATGAGCTGGGGCGCATAGTTCTCCCAATCGAATTAAGAAGAACACTGGATATAGAAGAAAAGGATCCGATTGAAATTTATGTTGATGAGGATAAGATTATCCTTAAAAAATACCATGGCAAGGATGCCTGTATCTTTTGTAAAACTGTTGAAGATGACATTTATAAAATGGCCGGGAAGCATCCAATCTGTAAGGAATGCCTGGGAACTATACGTAAAAAGGCTCTCGAAAAAGCTAAGCTTCTCATGAAAGAAGAGAAAGCGAGGTAAGTAGAATGACACCTTTTGTTAAAGGGTTGATTATAGGGATGTTTATCGGTGCTAATATTGGCGTTATAGTTGTTGCTTTATGTGTTGCAGCTAAAAGAGGAGATAGAAGTATTCATGAGGACCAATTAAAAAGAGAGGGGTCCGAATAATGCCAAGAGTATTAGGTATAGATTTAAGTTTAACTGGCAGTGGACTAGTCACTTTAAATAATAATGCTATTGAATTTAACGGCCGCTTTGAGCCAAAGAAAAAGGGAGTAGAAAGGCTGATTGAGATTGAGGAGCATATTACTGATGTTATCGAGACTACTCCGGAACTGGACTTAGTGGTAATTGAGGGCTATGCATATTCCAGGGCTAACCAAGCTCACCAGATGGGCGAGGCAGGCGGTGTCATCAGGAGGCGGTTACATAAGCTGTGCGTCAAGTGGATAGAGGTAGCCCCTAGTCAGGTTAAAAAGTTCGCTACTAGCAGGGGTAACTGTGGCAAGGATTTAGTGCTCATGAATGTCTACAAGCGGTGGGGCATGGAGTTTGCTAGTAGTGATGAGGCTGATGCCTTTATCTTGGCCAAGATCGGATGTGTGTTATTGGGCCATGAGGAGCAGTTGAACCAGAAGCAGGTTGAGGTCATTAAGGCACTGGGGAAGGTGATTTGATGTATGAGTAAGTTTGAGAGAAAAACACGTCGGGCATGGTTGAAAAACGGCTATCCATTATTGAAACTAAAGAAAAGGTGGCGTATTAAATTGCCAAAATTTCGTAATAGATTAAGGATAGAGGCCAAGGTAGAACCAGTATTAGGTTTGGCGATTGGCTGGGAATGGAGAGCAGTCATTGTTTTAATCGGATTTTTCGTAATACGAATAGAATCAAGACCGTAAGATATTGTGCTGTTTGTAAAAAATGTGAAGCCAAAGCAGGTGAGGATTATGCTGAATGTCTATGTTTTAGAAAGAGAAGATGACTGGAAATATGACGAATATATAGAACAAACTATAGTTGCTGAAACGGAAGATAGGGCTATAAAACTAGCCAGCAAAGAGGTTGGAGTTTGGGTTATTAAGCAAAAAGCTGATTTATTTAAAGAGCAAATATTGACAAAAAACTTTAATGCAGGCTAATACACATTTTAACAATTAAATGAAATTGGATTATTTGAGATTAAGGAGGAGAGGGTAATGAAACCAAATTGCAATATATGTAATAACTCAGCTAAATGTGAATTATTGATTGAAAATATTGCTCTAAATCAAGCATTAGAAAAAGCAAAGCAAAGGTTAAGAAATGAGGATATTTGCGGTTGTTGTATCCATATTGATAATGAAGAATTGTCAGAAGCTTGCCAAGGGTGTCGGGATCATGCAGGTGCTCCAAATTGGGAATTTAATGATAGCTTGCTGTCTGTAAATAAAGAAGCCGAGGCGAGTAATGAAGCAAAGCCAAATACAGAAGCAGAGTTAATTAATTACCTCGAGAAACTCGAGCAATGGGAAGCAAGGTGGATACAAGATTCTAAGAGTTGGACAGAAGGCTTACCTTCGTTTTCTCGAGAGATATATGAAGGATGGCTAGAGTTGCAGAGCCAAAGAATAAAGCTTCTAAGTTCTATGAGATAAGGAGGGACAAGCCATGTTAACAAAGCTATGGAATTGGCTGTTAGGTCTCCCTAAAAGTCTCACTGAAAGCATCCCTGAAATCACTATACAAGTTATCGAACCAGATGATCTACTCACTGAACTCAAGAAAGCATGGGAACAGTATTTCCAAGCTTTAGAAAATTTAAATAATGCTGATCCTGAGTTTGTTGATGTAGCTATCGTTGAACTAGAAGCTGCCGAAAGGAGACACACCGCATTAATGAGGCTTACCTCCGAAGTGGGGAGGTAGTGATTATGAGAAGAAGGAAAAAAGTTCCCAAAGTAAGCAGAAAAGTAATTAAAAAAGTAATTACAAAAATAACTAATAATGCGGTGAACCTTGGAGACCTAGTATTTACTTATGATTGGCGCTTAGCCCAAGTCCGAGGATTACAATATGGAAGTAGCAGGACGATAGATATTAAAGTGACCGGAGTTAGACTAAACACTGGTGAGATAGTATATCCTTATGAGCTAGTAAGGGTTAGGTACATAAGTGCCGAGGCTAAAAAGATATTAAGGGAAAGAGGACGATCCACTATGTAGGATACTCTGTAGGAGGTGTTGACAATAGAATTTAATAAGCCGATTCCTATAAAGTGCGGACTTTGCAGTGGGAAGATGGAGAAAATATTAACTAAAGATAAGGCAGAGTATTGGAAATGTAATGAATGTGGGGCAGAAACCTGGCCACCGGAAAAGGATGATACTCCAGAAAAGTTCGCGAAGGCAGCAAGGAAGGTATATAAGGAATTTAGTTACGATAACATGAAAGCTAAGAGAGGCAGTGGTAGTGGAAGCAATGTTAAAGCTAGAGGCAAAAAAAAATTAAATCCCCTTCCAGCCAGCCAACGGTATAGGTTAGAGTGATTTTTTATAAAGTGTTGACAATTTGACTTGCATAAGTTATCCTTTAATTAATTGCTGGTATGTCCATTTTTAAGAGAAGTATAATTTAATATTAATTAGTAATTTAATTGGTAAAATTATTATCTTAAAACAAAACCGTTCCTTGGGGCGGTTTTTCTTTATGACTTGAAGGAAAAAACACTCCTTATGAAGAAAAAGGATTTCCTAAAGGGGTGTTTTAAATGAATAATTTTTATAATCCAACAAGAGAGCTTAAAAATACAATGGATAGTCTTACGGAAATTAATAGACAGAAAACAATGCGAGAAATAGAAGCTACTGAAGCTGCTAAGGGAACCTATCAAGAAATTAGTGAATTTAGAGAAATTGTTGAAAAGTTTGTATTTGCAGCTAACGAAAATACTAAATCTACACAAAAACAGAATTTCATACTGGTATGGTTTACAATTGCGGCTTCACTAGCAACCATTGTTTCAGCAATAGGAACTTTTATTCAATTAAGAGCACAAGGATTAATATAAATCGCTGCTGGTTCTGCCAGCAGTTTCTTTATGCCTATTTTGCCTTATGGGAGGGGAGGCGGGTCAGATTGCAAATTAGAGATATATTGCAAGCAAAGCAGCCGGAAAAATTTAAGGAGCTAAGGAAGCTGTCAAGCAAGGACCCGCATATTAAGGCTAAGAAAAAGAAAGCAAAAAAGAATAAGGCAAATGATAACAAAGCAAATAAAAACAGTAAAATAACAGAACGAGATATTCTTGAGTGCATGGGCCATGGAGCTTGGCGGCGAGGTAGCGGTGGATCTATGCGCCAGGTTAGGTGGTAATGTAATATTATGTCGAAATGTTTATCAAGGGATAAAACTCTTTTTGTCGAATAAGCTTAGGCAAAGGGGGTGAAAATATGGCTAAAAGTACATTTAGTGGGCCAGAACAAACCAACCGAGTTATTTTTACAATAAAAACACCATATCCAGATAAGCAATTTTCTTACGAAAAATTCATTGAGTCTTTAACAGAAAAAATAAAAGAAACATCAAATGTTCTAGTTAAGCATAAACTATTGGACTATGAAGATCATCTTGTCCATCTCAATGAGGCTCTGGGTGGTGGAATGAATACTGATATTTTTAAATCTATATACTTACAGTTTGAAAATGAATTATTTAAATATCTTATAGAAGATATGGTTATAAAAACAAGCATAGAAGATAGAAGTTTTGAGTATAAAAGTTATAGTATTCCTAATAAAGAATACTAACTGATTGAGCCTTAGGGCTCTTTTTTGTTTGGTTTTCTTAGGTATTTATATATAGATTGGGGTGAGTAAGGTGTCTGAAATCAACTGGGCAGAAATAAGAAGCGAATATGAAAACTCAGACATAATACTCAAGGATTTAGCTAATAAATATGGCATTAGTCCTGGTACAGTTAGAAGTCGTAAAAATAGAGAACAATGGCAACGCAACGAAATAGATATTAAAAAAAATGTTGCAATGCAACGCAACGAAAACAAGAGCGTTGCAACATCGATAAAAAACAAAAAAGCCATTGTAATTGAAAAATCTAGACGGGAAACAATCGAGATAATAGGTGATAATCTATCAAGTAGACAGCTTTTGTTTGTTCAAGAATATCCAGTTGACTTAAATGCAAAAAAAGCTGCATTGCGAGCTGGTTACGCTGAAAGTTCTGCAGATAAATATGCTGCTTCGTTATTAAATAACCCTAAAATCCAAGATGCCATCCGCCAAGTAATGGCTGAGAGAGCTAAAAGGTTACAAATTACAGCCGACCGAGTCCTTGAGGAATATGCCAAAATAGGATTTGCTGATATAAAAGACTTTTTGACCTTTGAGACTAAAGAGGTTGTAGTTGATGTTGATAAAAATGGCAAGCCAATAACTGATTATCAAACAGTAGTATCACTAAAGCCCAGCTACAAAGTAGACGGCACGATGATCAGCGAGGTATCGCTTAAAGATGGCAGCTTAAAATTCAAGCTTCATGATAAAAAGGGAGCTCTTGATATGATTGGTAAACACTTAGGCATGTTCATAGAAAAACACGAGCACACTGGAAAGGATGGCGGGCCAATTGAAGTTACTAACGCCAGAGAAAGGCTCGTTAGCAGAATCCATAGCCTTGCTTCCAGAAGAAGAGAGGGAGAAGCTATTACAGAACTTAACTGAAGAAGAAGCTAATGAGCTTCTTTATGATTGGAAGTTCTGGGCGCGACCAAAGCAGCTTCCTCCGGGTGGAGATTGGTATGTATGGCTGATACTAGCAGGACGGGGCTTTGGTAAAACAAGGACCGGTGCTGAGCTTGTTCGGATGTGGCAGGAACAAGGCTATAATAGATTTGCTTTAATTGGTCAAACACCTGGTGAGGTTCGAGACGTTATGATTGAGGGCGAGTCTGGCATCCTGGCCATTAGCACTCCTTGGAATATGCCGGTATATGAACCTTCCAAAAGAAAACTAACATGGCCAAACGGAGCTTATGCGTTAACTTTTTCTGGTGAGAACCCTGAACAGCTCCGTGGTCCGCAGCATGAGAAAGCCTGGGTTGATGAGTTAGCCAAGCTTAAATATCCTCAGGAAACATGGGATAACTTAGAGTTTGGGTTACGGCTTGGCAATAATCCGCAAGTTGCAGTTACAACTACACCAAAACCAATTAAGCTAGTAAGAGAATTACTTAAAGATAAACAGACCCATGTTACATCAGGTAGCAGCTATGAGAACATAGGCAACTTAGCTCCAGCGTTTATTCAGCGTATTATAAGTAAATACGAGGGCACCAGGTTAGGCAGACAGGAACTGTATGCAGAAGTATTAGAAGATGTTGAAGGAGCTCTTTGGAAGTCTAAGCAGTTAGAAGATTTAAGAGTAACCGAGCATCCTGAGCTTAAGCGTATTGTTGTTGGCGTGGATCCAGCGGTAACTAATGAAGAAGGTTCTGATGAAACAGGGATTATTGTCGCTGGCGTTGATGTTGCCGGCCATGGATACATTCTTGGTGATGAGTCATTGAAAGATAGCCCAGATAGATGGGCGCGAGCTGCTGTCACTGCTTATAATAAAAACTCAGCAGACAGGATTATTGGTGAAGCAAATAACGGCGGAGACTTAATTGAGATAGTTATAAGGACCGTCGATAATAAAGTTTCTTATAAAAAGGTTCATGCCAGCCGAGGCAAGTTAACAAGGGCAGAACCTATAGCTGCATTGTATGAACAAGGAAAAGTCCACCATGTTGGGCTTTTCCCTAATTTAGAGGATGAAATGTGTAGTTGGGTACCAGGCATGAAGTCTCCAAACAGGCTGGATGCTTTGGTATGGGCTTTGACTGAATTGATGTTAGATTCTGCACCAGAACCGCGTGTTCGAAGTTTTTAAGAAGGTGGTGATAGTTTGACTTGTATTGTTGCAATAAAGGATAACGAAACTGTTTATATAGGTGGTGACAGTGCTGGAGTAGCCGGCTATGATGTACAGATTAGGGCTGATGAGAAAGTATTTCTTAATGGTCCTTTTATTATGGGATTTACTTCTTCTTTCCGGATGGGGCAACTGTTGCGCTATAAATTTACTCCGCCTCAATATCATAAGGATGTAGACATATACAAATATATGGTAGTTGATTTTGTTGATGCATTAAGAAGTTGCTTTTCTTCAAGCGGATATGCTAGGAAATTTAATGAAGAAGAAAGCGGCGGCACTTTTTTAGTAGGTTTTCAGGGGAGGATTTTTTCCATAGAAGATGATTACCAGGTAGGAGAAGTTTTTGAAGAATATAATACAGTTGGCTGTGGCGCGAATGTTGCTCTCGGCTCACTATATTCAACGGTAGGGATGCCGGCAGAAAAACGTATTCAACTTGCGTTAGAGGCGGCAGAGCATTTTAATGCAGGTGTTCGAAGGCCTTTTATTATCAGGAAACTTGAAGAGTAGGGTGGTGATAGTTTGAACTGGTTTCAGAAAGCAATATTACGCCTTGCCGGCAAACAGATGCAGCGTTGGTTTCTTAATATTGGCGCGTTTAATGCTTCTTGGATGGATTCTAATTATGAAACATATGCCAGGGAAGGATATCAGCAAAACCCATATGTGTTCGCTGCCCTTGATGTAATTGCCAAAACTTGTTCCGGTATTAATTGGATCATGTATGATACCAAAGGAGAAAATAATACCGAGATCCCAAATCACCCTGTAACCAAGCTGTTATTTAGACCTAATCCTCTTCAGGGGAAAGGGTCATTTTTTCAGGCTCTTGTCGGTTACCTTTATATTGGCGGTGAAGTTTTTATTACCGGCATTGGTCCCGATGATAAGAGAAAACCACCTTTAGAATTGTATGCGCTACGCCCTGATCGTATGGGGATAGAATTGGGAGATCAGTATGAACCCATTAAGCGTTATAAATATACGGTTGATATAGGTCCTCGATTTTTTGAGCCCAGAGAAATACTTCATCTTAAATTTTTTAACCCTTTGGATGATTGGCGGGGTATGTCTCCTTTGCGTCCGGGCGCAAGGTCAGTTGACCAAAATAATGCTTCCCGAACATGGAACGTCAGCCTGTTACAGAACGGAGCTAGGCCATCAGGTTTTTTAGTAACTGAAGGTAACCTTACTGATGAACAATTTAATCGCAATAAGGCAGAGCTGCGGGCTGATTATTCTGGTCCTGAAAACGCTGGGCTGCCAAAACTACTAGAAGGCGGCGTAAAGTGGCAGGATGCTACCATCAATCCTAAAGATATGGACTGGCTGGAAGGAAGTAAGCTATCAGCCAGAGAGGTTTCTATTTGCACCGGTGTTCCATCGGAGCTACTGGGTGACAATGCGAATAAGACTTATTCTAACTATAAAGAAGCCAGAAAGGCTTTGTATGAAGAAACAGTTCTTCCATTGCTGGATTTTATCAGGGATGAGTTGAATAACTGGCTGGTACCACGTTATGGTGATAATCTCTTTTTGGATTATGACCGCGATGATATTGAGGCGCTTCAGGAAGACAGGAGCGCGGTATGGGATCGAGCGTATAAAGGTTGGGAAAATTCGCTTCTCACCCGTAATGAAGCAAAAGAGATGCTTGGTTATCCAACAGATGATAAAGAGGGCGATGTATATAAAGTAGCCTTCTCTACAATATTTGTACCTAAAGGTCAATTGTTGGTGCCTGTCAGTTCAGGAAGTGCAGGTGGATCTAATGTTGACCCTCTTGAGGACGATAAATTAAAAAATAATGAAAATTTTAAGCAGTTAATTAAAGGTGGTGATGCTTTCAGCGGTTTCAGGGATGCTTCCAGTGGTGCTTTCAGTGGTGCAAATTTATGGAAAAAGATGCTAACCAACGAGCAGCGCATAGGAATATGGCGGGCATTTGATACCTCAGCATCTCTCTGGGAAAAGAAGATAAATAAAATAATGGCTAGCTTTTTTGCTGACCAATTAGATACTGCGATTAAAGCATTTCCATCTACAAAGAAAATGCAATTCAAAGAAAAGGGTCCTGATCCGGAAGATATGTTAGATTGGGCTGAAGAAAATAAAAAATTATTAGTTAAGTTAAGTCCGGGTTGGTTAGCGTCAGCCGAACAAGGCTACGATGCAGCTAAAGATCTTTTTGGCTTTGACCTTAAGTTTAGCCTGGTTCGTGAAGAAATGTTTAAGTGGATTGATACCAGGGGAGCTGAGCAGGTTAAACGTATAAACGATACTACTAAGCAAGCTATCAGAAGCACCCTTTCTTTGGGCATTGCTGGCGGCGAAAATATGCCCGAGCTGCAAGGGCGTGTTAAAAAGGTTTTTGCTGATGCCAGTAGCTTTCGGGCGGAGATGATAGCCAGGACAGAAACCCATAACACCGTCCTAAATGGAGCATTTTTAACTTATGAAAAAGCTGGGGTAGAGAAAAAAGAATGGTTAGCTACAATGGATGACAGAGTTAGAGATTCCCATGCTGCAATGGACGGAGAAATGGTACCTATTGGCGAACCTTTTTCAAATGGCTTAATGTTCCCTGGTGATCCAAGCGGTCCACCTGAAGAGGTAATAAACTGCAGGTGTGCGCTTTTGCCGGTGGTGGACTAAGTTAGAGATTATTAATAAAGGAGTTGAAATTATATGACAGAACAATTGGTCGGCGGTCCATAAAGATTTGTTGTAGTTGATGAGACCGGGGCTATAGAACAGGCTAGTGTTAATGCTGATACTGTTATTGACGGGTCTGAGATAGATGCACGTCCCTGGGCATCCTTAAGCTATACCATAAAGGTAGCCACTAATGATGTGACATGGACAGTCTTTGGTGCTAATACTGCTGATTATTCTGACGAAGTGGTAGTTAATGCTGCTGCTAACGTGGCGGCCAATGCAGTTAGTTCCTATGTTGTAGCCCAGGCTCCATATGCTTATTATCGGGTTAAAATCAGAAGCACGGTTGCCGGCGCTCATGGTACCGCGACAGTAGCTGGATTAGCTAAAAAATAATTATAGAGTAACGCGAACTAAATTACGGAAGAAGGCTTCGCTTTTAGCGAGGCTTTTTTATATCCATGGAAAGGAGGTGGGGAGTTGTACGAGAAAAAGCAGTGGCAACACGATAAAGTTGTTCCTTTCGAAATTAAATCTTTTGATGAGGAACAAGGAATATTTGAAGGTTATGCAGCCGTTTTTGATACTGTTGACGATGGTGGCGATATTATTGAGCCCGGCGCATTCACTAAGACGTTAGCCGAATGGGGCCCAAGTGCCAAGAATCGGATACAAATTTTAGCACTGCATAATGATAAATGGTTACCTATTGGTAAGCCACTGGATCTGCGAGAAGATTCTTATGGATTGTATGTAAAGGGGAAAATCTCTAATACATCAATGGGTAAGGACGTTAAGATTTTACTCAAAGATAAGGTACTTACCGAGTTATCCGTTGGTTATGATGCTATTAAGTATGAGCATGATACCAAGGGTATTAGACACCTTAAGGAACTACGGCTCTATGAGTTCAGTCCGGTTGTCTGGGCGATGAACGAGGGTGCCTTGGTTACTAACTACAAATCTCTACCTCTCGAGAAAGGAGGTAATGCAGTGCATGAAATAGCCAAAAAATTATACTCTTTTGATGCTATTTTGACTATGCGCGATATCGAAGATATGCGCTGGAAAATACATTGGGCGCTACAGGAAGCGGTTGATAGTGTACTGAAAGAGAGCGAGATGGAGAACGAAGATAAGCTAAAACTTATTGACAAATATCTCACTCAGTATCACAAAGCTGTCTTAGCTCTGTATGCGAAAACAATGCAGACCGTTGAGGACGAAAGCCCGATAATGGCGCTGATGGAAAGAATCAAAGGCATGGCAACATCAGAAACAAAAGCAGGGCGCGTACTCTCTTCAGCTAACCTGAATAAGCTCAAAGAGGCTATGAATAATATTCAGGAAATTCTTAAGCTGGTGGAAGTTGACCCTCCACCCAAAGGTGATGAGAAAGAGAAAGAAAAAGAAAAGGAACAAGCCAAGCAGATTGGTGACATGCTCTTGGAATTTAAGAGCTTAAGAACACAAACATCCTAAAATCATTAATGAAGGAGGATTAAACAATTATGGATTTTAAACAAATATCAGAACAGCTTCAGGCTGCGACCGGTGAGTTTAGAACAATACTGGATCGTCAAGAAGCTGAAATTAAAAAGCACGGTGAGGCTACCAGCGAAACTAAAGGCATAATTGAAAAGCTTAATAACCGTATTGATGAGTTCGAGACTAAGTTAAAGCGGCCTTTGGCTTTTAACCCTGAAAACGACTCTGTGCTTATGGAGCAAAAAGACATGATGTTGAAATACATGCGTACTGGTGAGGTAGCTCCTGAGATGCGCAAGTCAATGTCTACTGACAGTAACCCTGACGGAGGTTATTTCCTTCCGGCTCAAATTTCTAACAGAATCATTACTTTGGTCAGAGAAATATCTCCTGTACGTCAGTTAGCTAGCGTAGAAACAATCACATCTACTGTCGGGCTTGATATTCCTAAAGAAGGTTCTACTGACTTTGGTGCTGGTTGGGTAGGTGAGCGTGAAGCTAGAAATGAAACTACAAGTGGTACTATAGCTATGGAAAACGTTCCGTTAAACGAAATGTATGCTAAGCCTAAGGCAACTCAACGGCTTCTTGATGATCCTGCATTCAACTTTGAGAATTTCATCAACGCTAGAGTTGCTCGTAAGTTCAGCGAACTTGAAGGTACTGCTTTTGTAAGTGGTAATGGCATTAATAAGCCTGTTGGTTTATTAACAGATGCTGATGTTGGCCAAGTTGCCAGCGGTGCAGCTGCTACTTTCACCCCAGACAGTTTGCTTGCTTTGGAATATGCACTGATGGATTCTTATGCTAAGAATGCTTCTTACATGATGAAGAGAACCACTGTTCGCATCGTGCGCCAGTTTAAGGACGGCGAAGGTCGTTATCTGTGGCAGCCTTCTATGCAAGCAGGTCAACCTGCTTCATTGAATGGTTATTCCTTATACGAAGCTCCAGATATGCCTGCTGTCTCTGCTGGTACATTCCCTATTCTTTTTGGTGATTTCCGTAGAGGGTACCAGATCGTAGACAATTCTAACATTAGGATTCTACGTGACCCATACTCTTCTAAGCCGTTTATTGAGTTCTATACAACTAAGTACACAGGTGGCAAGGTTGTTCTAGGCGAAGCACTTAAAAAATTAAAAATTGCGGCGGCTCTATAATTTAGAGCCCGCAGTTTTATAAGCGAGGTGAATATAAATGGATGGAGTCCAAGCTAAGGTTTATAAAGAGCAGGGCGGAGATGAGCAGGTTATAGCTGACGGTGGACAGCAAACTGTTGAATCTGGAGGAACGATATCTGTTGAATCTGGTGGAGCAGTCAAGGTTGACGGTGTTGATGTAACTGACGAAATGAAAGCTCTGGAAAACTTGGAAACAGAATTGCCCAAACTAGAAGGACTTACTGCTGAGGCTGCTGAGCTTAATAGACTTGATGGAGTAACACCAGGTACGGTTACAGCCAGCAAAGCTGTTGTTGTTGATGCCGCAGGCAAAGTAGATACATGGGATCCTACAGTTTTGAAAAAAGCTGGTGCAGCTATTGATGCTACTGCTGCTGAGCTTAATACGTTGATTCGCTATCCCGGAACCATGGCCAAGGCAGTTATTGATTTTAATGCAACTGGCGAAGCTGCAATGACCATCACTATAGATGGCGTTGTCTACGCAGAAGCTGATATTGCTGATGCACCAAATGGTGTTTGGACAAATGGCGCTTCCGCTGCTGATTCTGCTACAAGTTTGGCCGCTGCTATTAACGGTGATACCAGAGCTGCAGTTCCCTTCACGGCAATAGTATCTGTCGGCGGAGACAGCGTTATTCTCTTATGGGATGCTGTAGGTACTGCAGGTAACGTAGTCATTACTACCACATCGGTTGCTAATTGCACAGTGGAAAATTCCACTGGAGGCACTGCTGCAGGTATTAAGCAGATGACCATTTTGAATTATGTGGTCACTGCCCAGGATATACTGGCAGGTGAAATAAATATCCCTATGCCGTTTACGCCAACTAAAATCTTAGTTAACTACTTTGATACGGATGGGGCATGGATCGGCGGGGTAACTGATAAGGCGACTATTGAAGACACTCCTGCTAGAGTACACATTTTAACCTTTGGAGCCACTAACTTGGTTGCTACTGATGTAGTTCAGGTTATGGCTGTCGAATAAATTAAGGATAAGGAGGAAATAAATCATGAGAGATTTAGCTAATGATATTGCCGTCGTTCAGTTGCTGGCTCCGGTAGACATAACTACTAATGATACAGCATCTGCTTGGCTTGATACCCAAGGATTTCAATCTGCTGTTTTGGCTGCTGACATCGGAGTAATTACCACTCCAGATGCTAATAGCTATGTAACTCCAATTGCTCAAGAAAGCGATACTACAGCTGATGCTGATGCCACAACTGTAGCTGCTGCTGACCTAATCGGAGCTTTTACTAAGATTGATTCTGCCACTGAGGATGCTGTTATCCAAAAAGTTGGTTATCGGGGAAACAAGCGATATGTTCGCGTTAACTTTGACATAACCGATGCTGATGGCGGTATTTCTAATGCTGTGGTAGCAGTTACTGGCATCCTCGGTCATGCCAACAGCAGACCTGTAACAACTCCTGCTGCAGTTGCTGCTACCTAAGAGTAGTCTGATATGTTAGCAACAAGCGGTAGTTCTATTTTAAAAGGATTACAACCCGGCCAGGAGATGACCCTGGCTGGGGATGTAATTCGCACTAAGGCGGTGAAACCGGAGATGACACCAACAAAAGTTGAAATGATCAAGACAGCCCCAGGCAGCGTTGATGGTATTAATATTAATGATTATCAAGAAGGTCAAGTCTATTCTTTGCCGGAAGGGTTGGCTAATAGCTTTTATTCAATGAAAGTTGCTAAGCCCTACAAAGAACCAGAGCCGAAAGTCAAGAGAGATATTGACGTGGATGTTAAGCCTGATGTTGAATTAGAGGCTAAGCCCGAGGTTAATAAAAAGCCTTCTCCAGTGGCGAATAAGGCTACTCGACCAAAATTAAACAAACAAAAACAAGGGGCATAGCAAACTGCCCCTTATCTCTTTGAGAGTAACTCTAACTAGGAGTTGATATATATGACCCTTTCTGTAAATGCATTGACTACACTGGCTAAGGCTAAGTCGTACTTAAAGATAACTGACTCTACTCAAGACACTATTGTTGAAGACCTTATTGAGCGGGCTTCTGACTTTTTAAAGAATGAAACTAAGCGGAAATTCGCCAAGGCTACCTATACAGAGAAAAAAGAAAGCAATAATACCGCCAGGATTATGCTAGATAATTATCCAGTGACCGCGATTACCAGCTGCACTTATAACGATACCTCATTGACGTTGGATACCGATTACGAATTGGAAGCTGAGGCTGGCATCTTGTACAAAGAGGACCTCTGGTATAAATCTGGCGTAGCATTGGGGCTTTCAGAAAGAGTTACACACAATAAGAAAAACGTAACTGTAGTTTATACAGCTGGATACGTTTTGCCTGGCGTTGCGACAGTGGAGGATCCACGGACACTGCCATTTGATATTGAACAGGCGTGTATCCTTATGGTGCAGTATTATTACAAAACAGATATTGCAAACTTTTCCACTGTCTTTGGAGAAGGTGGGCAGGTATTTAGGCCATCAGCACTTCCCTCACATGTAAAAGTTATTATAAATAATTATCGCAAGCGTAGAGCTGGGTAAACATTGTAAGTTTGAAAAATAAAAGAAGAAGATGAAAGTAACTATTTGCTCTCATCTTCTTCTTTCTTAATTCCGGCATTAAGCTTATTCTCAATCACATTAAAATCCCGGTCCTTAGCCAATTCTTCTCCTCTTTCCGAAAGGGGTACCTTTTTAAAACGCAAAGCAATACCACAGCCTGTCCCTTCGGGTTTTATGTACTCATAAGTAAACTTATCAACCAGTTTTATCACCTACTTTAATATTAGTAATATTTAGACAAGTTTATTTTAGCATAAAAGTCTTAACGTAAATTATTTCTGAACATAAAAGTCTTAATCAAAAGTCTTAATCGGAAGGTGGAATTATACTTATGGCCACTGATCTAACAACCATAGAAGCAAAGATAGTTATTGCACTAAAAACAGTGACTGAGCTGCAACAAGTATTTGACTATGAACCACTTTCTATAGATATTTTGCCTGCAGCGACTATTTTTTATACCGGATTCAATCAAAAAGATAGCGCCATGCCTAATAACCAAGAGGTATCTCATAACTGGGCCCTTCGACTTTATATTCAGCTCCAGGATGCCGAGAAGGCTCAGAAAGATATAAAAGCATTAATCCCCAAAGTGATGGCAGCTATAAAGTCAGACAGGAGATTTGCCGGCACGTGTCTTTATAATGAGATTACCAATGGGACTGTAGGCGTGTTTATGGATAAACAAAATCCCCAGCTCATAGCAGAGTTAAGCTTATCTGCAATAGTAATGGAGCGATAGTTATGGACTTTGAAATTATTGTTGATGGCAAAGGTATAGAGTATTTGCATAACATTGCTAGCGATATTAAGCCAGCTGCAATAACTAAATTGCAGAAATGGATTCTTAGGATGGAGGCAACTGCCAAGCGCGAAGCTCCCGTGGATCAGGGACAGCTAAGGAATAGCGTCAACAGCATGGTGGTAACTTCTCAAGATGATCTCATGGGCATCCTGGGTACCAATAATCAAAAGGCACCTTACGTTGAGTATGGTACCGGGCAATTTGGCAAAAAGACAGCTGAAGCCAAGGGAGTTAAAGCTCCGTCCTGGTATAAGTATGGACCTCAGTTTGGTCACTTTGTACCATTCTCCAAGGCACCTGGTTTGGTAACCTGGTTAAATAGGCATGGATTTGATGTGGTTCCCAGCGGACTAGGCAGATGGGATATTTTCTTGAAAGGTGGGAATACATTATTATTCCGGAGTGCTAAAGGTTTTAAGGTAAGCGGTAGAGCTCAGCCTTTCTTGACATTGGGTGTTAATAAACATCTTGATAATGCACTCAAAGAGTTTAAGAGTATTCCGGACGAAATTAAGAGTAAAAGAGGAGGATGATAATGCCATGACAGTTATTAAAACAGTCAAATTAATTTACATAGGTACCGAAACCCGGGAAGTACCTGGTATCGGTTTGTATGAACCAGGGTGGGAAGGCGAGGCTAGCAAGGATAAAGAAGAAGCGTTGTTAAGCTCTGGCCTCTTTGTTATAGATAAGAAGGCTGAAGCTGATCCAAAGCCTCAAAACGAAAAGATAAAAATCAAAAGGGAGAGTGATAAGTAATGATCGGACAATTAGCTCATCTTGGTCTAGCGAAAGAAACTGCCTTTGGAACTCCTGTAGCGGCGGATACTTATTTGCCGTTTAACTCGGAAAGCATTGTGCATAACATCGAGCAACTGTTGAGTGAAGAGCAAAGAGGCATTAGGGATGAGTCTCCAAGCTATAAAGGACTAGAGACAGTTGCTGGTGACCTTAATTTTGATGTTAGACCCGATACTATTGGGCATATAATGCGTTCAGCCTTTGGGGCACCATCTGTAACCGGCGTAGGTCCATATGTTCATGTGTTTTCACCAATCCAAAGTGCTTTTGCGGCAGATTGTTTTAACCCTCCATATACCTTTGAAATATTTAAGGATTTAGGTCAAGCTTTCCAGGTTGCTGGTGGCGTTGTTAACAGCCTTGCCTTTGAATTTGGTGTTGGTCAAAAAATATTAAGAGCCACGGCCGGAGTTATTGCGAAGGATGTTGCTTTAATAACCAAGACTACACCAAGCTTCGGAACTCTGAGCCCATTTCTCTGGGCAGAGGCAGCCATATCTATTGGCGGTAGCGCGAACACCAACCTAGAGGCTGTCAGCATTACTCTAAATAACAGTCTAGAAGGTTACCCCACTCTAAACAACACTACCAAGATAGGCAAAATCAGACCCAACGGAGTAAGAACAGTTGACTGCAGCTTTACATTTGATGTAAATGACCTTGCTGAATACAATAGGTTTAAAGACCAGACAGAAACTGCTTTTGATATTACCTTTACTTCTGGTACCAATATCTTAAAGTTTGAACTGCCAAAAGTAAGGTACACTGCTTTCCCAGTATCAGTCAGTGGAGCTGGTAGGATTACGGTTGCTGTAACAGGTAAAGCTAAGTATGATGCTTCCACTGCAGCGGCACTTAAGGCTACTTTGACTAACAGTATAGCTAGTTATAACCCTGCTTAAGAGGAATAATAAAGGAGACCACGGTAGGTCTCCTTTATCCTTTGATAGGTGTGCCGTCTTTATGGATAATGATTTTGGAATTGCATTTAATACAATTAAAAGCAGTACCACTCTTAAGTATTTCATTTCCGCATGATGGACAAACTACTTTTTCTCCCTTAGCTACATTGAAAACTGCTCTACCGAAAGTCCAGGCTAGAATAATTACAATGCCTGCCCCAACCAATAATGCCCAAGTTATAAACATAATTATCTAAGCTCCTTTGTAATTTATTGTTATTATAACCTATTACTGCTATTCGTTTAAAAAATCCTGCTTTTTATAATTATATTTTAACGAGGTGAATTTGATGCAAGTTTCTTCTCCATCTGAAATTAGAAAGAAACATAAAACGAAGTTACACCAATTACCATCTGGATTAGTAGTAGAAATATGCAAAATAGATTCTATTAAGCTATTAAAGGCAGCTGAGGTGGTGCCGGCTGATTTCAATTTTCCTAAGCCTGAGGATTTACAAAGGCTATCTGAAGAAGAAAGAAATATCATAATAGCTGGGTTTGAAAAAGTGTTAAACGAAGGACTGGTAAAGCTTCAGCAAAGTCAGGAAACTCAGTTAAAAGCTACTGAGTTTTTTATTGTAAATGGAGTAAACAATCCTAAAGTACTGAGTGGGTCTTTAGACGAAGTTGGAGAAAATGAAGTTCACATTTCCGACTTTGATGAAGATTTGGACAATCTGGTTGAAGCGATTGTTGAGTTTAGCGGATTAAATGAAGTCTCAGTATTAAATATTAATTAATAAAGAAAGTGAGGCGGTAGCAAGTGTCCAAAAATATAATTGAAATTATACTACAGGCAAAAGATAAGGCTACTGCTGAAATAAAAAAATCAAAGAAAACTTTAGATGATCATGCAGCAACATTAAGAAAAGTTGGACTTGCGGCAACAGCAGCTGGAGGAGCAATTGTTGCTGGTATGAAAATGTCTGTAAGTGGCACCGCAGAAGCTGCAGTACAGATAGATAAAATGCACAAAACAACCGGAATTGCCCATGAAACTCTTAGTAGACTAGGCTATGCAGCTGTCCAGGAACATGCCAGCATGGAAGTGTTATCGAACGGATTAAAGTTCTTGGCTAAAAATATGAACGATATGTCTTGGGGCATTGGAGAAGCTAAAGACGCATTTGAGGCCATGGATATTCA
>JUEG02000811.1_pt1 | contig 41422 bp, 44 predicted proteins | sample 432341 | NCBI WGS metagenome assembly JUEG02 (sample SAMN02953476, study PRJNA257561) | rock porewater metagenome | biome: terrestrial; feature: Opalinus Clay rock; material: porewater; isolation source: Opalinus Clay rock BIC-A1 borehole | place: Switzerland: Mt Terri URL, St-Ursanne ... | reverse complement strand
ATTCACAGAATACTTGAGTAAAAAAGTTGCAGAATCAAAGGTTACCATCAATAGACCGTTAATAGAAGAATTACTCATTACCCTATAATTTTTTCAAATTTTAAAAGGGATGGCTGAGCCATCCCTTTTTTGTTTGTTCTAAAATGAACCTTATTTTGTCTTTATAAATTAACTTTACCAATTATGGTAATGTTAGTAGTGTCAGCATCAGTTTTTAAATTGATATAATAGGGCTCTACTAACTCTTCACCATGCCTTACTATTTTAATCTTAGGTCGCATACAATAACACTCATAGTTTTCCGCGACGAGGCCTATTCTACCATCACTTAGAACAACACTTGTACCATCTGGATAAGGCGAAACCTTACGCGGGAAAATACTGGCAATTTCAGGATCAAAGTTAGTACCACCACCTGCCATAACAAATTCCATGGCCTCAGAGGGGGCAACCGCAGAGCGATAAGGTCGGTCCGATGTTAAGGCATCGTAAACATCCGCCACTGTAATAATCCTAGCAAACAGAGATATCTTACCTCCCATAATGCCGTCCGGATACCCCGTTCCATCGAATTTTTCGTGATGTTGCAATACTCCCTTGCAGGTTAGATCCGTACAGATATCCGCTTCTTTGATAAAGTCACAACCCATTTTAGAGTGTGTTTTAATAATATCAAACTCTTCCACCGATAATTTGCCTGGTTTATGTAAAATTTCTTTAGAAATAAAAGCTTTTCCAATATCATGGAAGAGGCCTGCTAAACCCAACTTATATAAGTTATCACGGTTAAAATTAAGAGTGACTCCTAAAATCATTGACAGGACCGCCACATTAACAGAATGATAAAAGGTGTAATCGTCAAAAACCTTTAAATCTACCATGTTTACCATTAACTTTCTGTTTTCAATGATATCATCGATTATTTCATCAATTAATTTTTTAACTTCTAAGTATCTGGTTTGACCGAACTTATTGTTTTTCTCTGTGTCTTGATAAAAGCTCTTAATGTTCAACACCGTTTTGTTCCGTAAATTCTCGTTAATTATTTCTTTAACTTCTATTTCCTTGGATAACTCATCTTCTATATAAACGCCGTTATAACCAATTTGCCAAATTTTCTCAAGGTACCTGGAATTCAAAACGGCTCCCTTATGGAGCATTATCCCACCTTGACTATTAAAAAGAGTCTTTCCTAGAGTCATTCCTTCAATTAGATACCTGATTGGGACGAATCGCATGGCTATCCTCCTTAGATGCTAAGACTCAACAGATAAATTATACTACATGTTGTCATAATTATGCAATTATTTTGTAATAATATGTAAGATTTTTATTAGTAATAACAGATGCATTTGAACACAAGAAAAGCGCGCCTTAATTATTTTTCGCGCGCTTTCAGTACTTCGTACCGCTGTCATGCCTCCACGAATGTGGAAAACATATAATTTTCTCTATACCTCGCTCTTTAAAAGCTTTGCTTTTTCTGTGCTCTCCCAAGGCAAATCTAAGTCAGAGCGTCCAAAATGACCATATGTGGCAGTTTGTTTATAAATAGGCTTTCTTAAATTTAACTCCTTGATAATTCCGTCAGGTGTTAAATCGAAATATTTTCTGATTAAGCTTACCATTTTTTCATTTTCAATCTTTCCCGTACCAAAGGTTTCGACCATAATCGATACAGGCTCTGCAACCCCAATAGCGTAAGCTAGCTGAACTTCACATTTATCTGCAAGCTCTGCAGCTACAATATTCTTAGCCACGAATCTTGCCGCATAGGCAGCTGAACGATCCACCTTAGTCGGGTCTTTTCCCGAAAAAGCTCCTCCGCCGTGCCTTGCCATGCCTCCATAAGTATCAACGATAATCTTTCGACCCGTTAGACCTGCGTCTCCCTGAGGTCCACCAACCACAAATCTCCCCGTAGGATTGATCAAATATTTAGTATCTTGATCTAAATACTGGGCTGGAACAATTGGCAAAACTACTTTGTCAATTAAGTCCCGTTGGATGATCTCAATCGGCACATCTGGTTTATGTTGGGTTGAAATCACAATAGTGTCGATCCTGACAGGCTTGCCATCTATGTATTCCACTGTGACCTGAGTCTTACCATCAGGTCGAAGATAATTAATTTCTCTTTTCTTCCTGACCTCTGCTAACTTCTTGGCGAGTTTATGAGCCAGGGTAATAGGAAGTGGCATAAGTTCTGGGGTTTCATTGGTGGCGTAACCAAACATCATACCTTGATCTCCAGCCCCGGCATAGTCAACTCCTAAAGCAATATCGGGAGATTGTTCATCTATGGCGGTAAGAACTGCACAAGTGTCACCATCAAATCCAAACTTAGCTCTAGAATATCCTATTTCCTTGATAGTCTTTCGAACTATTTTAGGAATATCAACGTAGCAAGTAGTGGTAATTTCTCCAGACACCAAGACTAGACCAGTTGTAATTAAAGTTTCACAAGCTACCCGGGCATTCGGATCTTGGGCCAAAATGGTATCGAGGATGCCATCTGATATCTGATCAGCCATTTTATCCGGGTGACCTTCCGTAACCGACTCAGATGTAAAAAGTCTTTTAACCATCATGCTTCCCCCTTAAGTTTCCTTTGCTCTAGAATCCTAATGGCCTGATTTAGAATTCGATGTGCCACTTCATCTTTTGGCAAAATTGGTAAGTCTTTAACTTCTCCATTTCCAAGGAGAAGCTTAACAATATTTGTATCATGATTAAAGCCTGCACCAGGCTGCGTAATGTCATTAGCAACAATCAAATCTAGATTCTTTTTGGCTAGCTTTGCTTTGGCGTTGTCTAATAAGTCCTTACTTTCAGCAGCAAACCCGATTAGAATCCGATCACCTTTTAACTTCCCTAATTCTGCCAAAATATCTGGGTTTTTTACTAACTCTAAGGTTAAAGTTTCAGAACTCTTTTTTATCTTATCCTGCGCAATACTATTTGGTCTATAATCGGCAACAGCCGCTGCTTTAATGATTATGTCGGCTTGTTCAAATTTCCCCAAGACCTGCTGGTGCATCTCATGCGCTGACTCAACTGGATATAGCTCAACACCCTTGGGCTTCTGCAGATTAACGGGGCCACTAATCAGGATGACTCTAGCCCCTCTAGCTATGGCAGCTCTAGCTATAGCATAACCCATTTTGCCAGAGCTATGGTTACTAATATAGCGTACAGGATCAATAGCTTCTCTGGTTCCTCCGGCAGTAACTAAAACGGTTTTTCCGGCTAGATCCTTCGAGGTGGAACCTAGACACCTTTGTATTTCTGCCAATATCTTTTCAATCTTGGCTAAACGACCTTTTCCTTCATACCCACAAGCCAGTCTACCTTGGTCTGGCTCAACAAAGCTATATCCTAACTGCTGAAGATTATAAATATTTTTTTGCACAATAAGATTCTCATACATGTGCACGTTCATAGCGGGAGCAAATAGCACAGGTGCTTGAGTAGCCATAATTGTTGTGCTCAACATATCATCAGCAATACCATTGGCAATTTTACCTATTAAATTAGCAGTAGCCGGAACTACTGCTAATAAGTCTGCTTTGTCGGCTAATGCTATATGCTGAACTTCCCAACTCTTAGGTTCTTCAAACATATCTGTTATAACTGGATTTTTTGATAAGGTTTGTAAGGTTAGCGGGGTGATAAACTTATGAGCGGATTTAGTCATTATTACATTGACCTCAGCTCCTTGCTTTACTAAGGAACTTACCAACTCAGCTGCTTTAAAAGCTGCAATTCCCCCAGTAACTCCTACTACAATAGATTTTCCATGCAAGATTACTTGATACCTTCCTTTGTTCTAGTGTATGTTAGTTCACCATCAGCAATTTCTTTTAAGGCCATTGAAACAGATTTCCTACCATCTTTATGATCAACAAAACCATTTTCCTCAGTAATATTTCTAGCTCTCTTAGCAGCAGCTACGACTAAAGAATACTTGCTATCAACCATGGATAATAATTCATCTAATGAAGGTTTGTTCATAGTATTTTCCCCCTAATAATCTAACTTATTTGACCTGATAATTACAACGAACTGGTTTGCATTTTTCAGCTTTAATAATCGCTTCCATTTTATCCACTGCTTTGTCAATATTATCATTTATAACAACATAATCGTATCTATCAACATAGCCTAATTCTTGTCCAGCACAATTTAGTCTTTTTTCGATTACATCCTTAGAATCTGTACCTCTACCCTCAATTCTTTCCCGCAGTTCCTCTAATGATGGTGGAACGATAAAAATAAAAATACCTCCAGGAAATACTTGTTTTAACTGAAGAGCACCTTGTATATCAATTTCCAGAATTATATCTTCCCCTTTTTCTAAGGATTCCATAACCTTATTTTTGGGTGTTCCATAATAATTGTCATAAACAGCTGCATGTTCTAAAAATTCATTTTCTTTAAGCATATCTTCAAATTTCGCTTTAGTCAAAAAGTAATAGTGTACACCATCCTCTTCTCCCTCACGAGGTGATCTGGTCGTTGCCGAAACAGAATACTTTATTTGAGGATTTTTGGCCATTAAGGCCCGACAAATAGTTCCTTTACCCGTCCCCGAGGGACCAGATATTACTAATAGCAATCCTGAAGCTCCCATTTTAATTAAACCCCTTATTCAATACTTTATTCCTCATTCTCCTCAGTATCATTGGTGGATTCCTTGTTTGCTAAACGAGCAGCCACTGTTTCCGGCTGTACTGCAGACAAGATAACGTGATCACTATCCGTTATTATCACAGCTCTTGTCCTTCTTCCATAGGTCGCATCAATTAGCATTCCTCTATCTCTAGCCTCTTGGATAACCCTTTTAATCGGAGCAGACTCCGGACTCACAATAGCTATAATTCTATTGGCCGATACAATATTGCCAAAACCTATGTTTATTAACTTTATTGACACTTGCTCCACCTCCGGGGCTATTCGAAATTTTGAACCTGTTCTCTAATTTTTTCTAATTCACTTTTAACCTCTACAACATTTTTTGCAATGGTTATATCACCGGATTTCGAACCAATGGTATTAATTTCACGGTTCAACTCTTGTAATATAAAATCTAATTTTCGGCCTATAGGTTCTGTGCTTGTTAAATCCTTTTGGATTTGTTCGATATGACTTCTCAGGCGAACAATTTCCTCAGTGATACTACTTTTTTCAGCGTACAATGCAACTTCTGTTAAAAGTCGGTTTTCATCAAAGGAGTGCTCAGAGGGTAGTATCTTTTTTAGTCTTTCAAAAAGTCTTTCCCTATACTCATCAACTAACAAAGGTGAACGCTCATCTATTACTTGAACGCTTTCTTCAATGGTCTTCACTCTGTTAGCAAGATCAGTTGCCAGCTTTTTACCTTCTCGTGCTCTTAACTCTACTAAATTATGTACCGCCTCGGAAACCGCCTTCTCCATGATCAGCCACATTTTCTCCAAATCATCGTCCTCTTCTTGAATTATAAGCACATCCGGATATTTGGCTATCTGGGACAGCTTAACTGAAGTTTCAAGTTTTAAAGTTTCTGCTAACTCCTTTAATCCATTATAATAGGCCATTGCCAAATCAGTGTCCACTTTAACTTTCTTAGCAACTTCACCGGATTCTTCAATGGATATATAAACATCGACTCGACCTCTGGCAACTTTCTGTTGGACAACTTTACGGACAGAGTCCTCTAAAATTGAAAAACGTTTGGGCATTCTCACAACTATTTCAGAAAAACGGTGATTTACTGCTTTGAGCTCTACTGTAATCTCTTTTCCCTCACCACGAGCCAATCCAAGCCCATAACCAGTCATGCTTTTGACCAAAACTTTCACCTTCCATTCACTTTATTCAAAGTTATACTTTTATGCGCTAAAACATTACCTTTTCATTATTAACAATAATCACCATAAAAATTATGATTCTACCTAAGACTATGAATTACCTCTAAAAGACTTTGATTTAATAGCTTTATATTGGAAAATTCCACAGGCTAATTGTATGTTCCCACATTTGTGGAAACATAGTAGAATTATACACCAAAAACAAAGAAAACTAAAGAAGGATTGCAATAACCACTATAAATAGGTACAATTTAAACAGAATGGGGGGTTATTTATGTCTTTAGATGGATTGGCTATCGCAGCCCTAAAGGATGAACTTAATGAAAAACTTATTAATGGTCGGATTGACAAGATACATCAACCCGAAAAAGATGAGATAATGTTGCAGATTCGCTTGCCTGGTCAAACACTCCGGTTATTATTATCTGCCAATGCTCAAAAAGCACGAATTCAAGTTACTAAGCTGCAAAAAGCAAACCCTTACTCTCCTCCTATGTTCTGCATGGTTTTACGCAAACATCTCGAAGGGGGAAGGATTATTAAGTTTAGTCAACCTTCCTTGGAAAGAATTATCCAAATTGAAGTAGAAAACTATGATGAACTGGGTAATTTAGGCAGGAAAATTCTAATTGGTGAATTCATGGGTAAGCACAGTAATATTATCTTGATTGATCCTGAAAATGATAAAACCATCTTGGATGGACTTAAAAGATACTCCTATGCTACGAGCCAATACCGTGAGGTTTTACCAGGCCGCCCTTATGTAACTCCGCCCGCTCAAGAAAAAATAGATCCACAAACTATCTTAGAAGATGAAGATAAATTCCGACAAGTATTCTGGCAAAAAGCCGTAGATTTCTCTGGTTCGACTGAAAAACTGTTACTTTATACTTTCCAAGGCCTATCGCCGCAAACCTGTGGTGAAATAGTAATCAGAGCTAATTTACAGGGCTTAGCTTTAGAAAACTTTGGCGACTATGAATTACATAGCTTATGGAGTAGTCTCAAAGAAGTACTTTCTGGATTGTCTAATTCCCATTGGTCCCCCACCTTGGTAAAAACCACTAAAGGTGAGGCTCTGGCTTTTGCTCCTATAGACCTACTACAATATCAGGGTTTTACTAAACAAACCGGTTCGATCAGTGAAGTGTTGGAACAGTTTTATGGCCAAAAAGATACTGATGACAGAGTTAAACAAAGGAAAAGCGTCCTACAGACCGTCCTTTCAGATAATCTTAATCGCCTCTATAAAAAATTAAATATTTATCGTAAAGATTTAATCAAGGTCGAAAATAAAGAAGACTTAAAGGTGAATGGAGAGCTTATTACAGCTAATATTTATAAAATTTCTAAAGGCTTTGAACAAATTGAAGTAATTAACTATTATGATCCTGAGGGGAAAACCAAGGTAATTTCTTTAAACCCGCACCTCACCCCTGCAGAAAACGCCCAGCACTTTTTTAAAAAATATAGCAAGGCGAAAAGCACTTTAATTATGGTTTCCGAACAAAAAGACATAGTAGAAAAGGAAATCTCTTATTTAGAAAGTGTGCTCACCACCATAGATCTTTCTAACGATTTGGAAGCAATAGCTGAAATCAAAGAAGAATTAATAAGCGAAGGTTATCTCAAAAAGCAACCGGAAAAGAAAAAGGGAAACAAGCCCGTATCTCAGAAACTGCAAACCAAGCCGTTGCGTTTCCTTACCCCTGACGGCTTTGAGATATTAGTTGGCAAAAATAACCGTCAGAACGATATTTTAACCCAAAAAATCGCAACTCAAGATGACTTATGGTTTCATACAAAAGATATTCCCGGATCCCATGTCATTGTGCGAACCACTGGTAAGGAAATGACTGAGGAAACAATTAAGCTGGCAGCTGTGCTAGCCGCTTACCACAGTAGAGCAAGAGAGTCGGCCAATGTCCCTGTTGATTTTACCTTTAAAAAGAATGTAAAAAAACCTAAAGGTGCAAAACCAGGAATGGTAATATATGTGCAACAGCAAACTCTTTATGTGAATCCCGATGAAAACATAATTAATGAACAGCTCAAACTTGAATCTTAAAATATCCATTGAATGTATAAAGCGAGAGTAAACTTTTCTTTAGTTTACTCTCGCTTTAAGTTCGTTTAAAGAAATTTAAAATTGTTGGGGTTATATCCGTTATCTTTCTGATCCCTTGAAAATCATCACTACCTGCAACAATTAACGGAACCAAAGAATCTTCCTTATAAAGAGAACCATGACTACCACATCCCGGATGCAAAGGAGCAGCTTCTCCACCTATTTCATAACCAGGTCGTGATGTAACAATTACCTGCCCGGCAGCTTCGCATTCTAAGATACCTGCTATTCTCATTAAGGCATCAGGATAATCTTTGTAAATTATCTTACTACCATCTTTTACAGAAGCATCCACTACGCTTAAATCACCCTTGATTCCCCAACTTATGCCAAAAGCATCTTTGAGAGGTCCGTCCTTCCAAAACTCTAAAGTTTTTTCAGGTTCTCCTCCCCTGGCTACGAAATTTTTAGAAATATCATTTTCCGTTTCCTGCCAAGCAATTTGATCAATTCTCGGGTCTTGTTTTAGTTTTTCAATAATCTTGATTTGATTAAACTCTTTGTCTTTAAAGATATAGATATGCGCCATTCTCTCGTTAGGACAGATGGCAATATCTTTTTTAAGAAACATTTTCTTGCCCAATTTCGCCTGTGAAAATTCTTCTAGCATTAAAGGTAGATCTATAGCAAAATCCTCTTCACTATTGATTAAGTTTTGCGCGTGATCACCAACAATAATAAACACGCATTCCCTAAGGGCCTGCTCCCAGCTTGCAAAACTATTTAACATTCTTTGTAACTGAAAATCTGCCTTAATTAAACTCTTTACAACTTTCCTTGGGTTAGTACGATGAGCATCATAGTCTGTATCTGGAAGATAAATCAGCATAAAATCTGGTTGTAAACCCTCTTTAATGATTTGACTTCCCACAATACCTGAAAATTCATCATTTACACCAAATTTATTAAAAGCTCCCATTGGTAGATTTAGGTCCCGATTCTTAAAGATTTTATCAGGTTTACAGATCTCACCAAAAAAGAGGATCTTGGGACCTAATAATCCTTCAAATATTTTAAAATGTGTCAACAACTTAAACCACCAAGGAACCTTAATTGAAAACGAGTTAGTGCCTCGATAGATAAACAGGTTAATGGCAGCAGTACTGAAACCGTCTTCCTCTAAGCTCTCAAAAATTGTTTTAGTTTTTTTACTCAATTGTTGCTTATTAAGATTAAAAAGTAAATCTTGAACCGTTTGATAAATTCCTGTTTTTAAAATGGCCCAAAGGGTAGCGCCATAATTAACAATCCGTTTTTCTTTATCACTAAACCAGATAAATCCAGGTACTTGATGATCTTTAGGATAACTCCCCGTGACTATAGAACTACAGGCTGTAGGAGTCATAGTAGGGAACACAGAAATACAATTATTCCGCAGAAATCCCCGCTCTATCAAAAATCTAAAGGCCGGTACCGAGCCTGCCTGTAAACAACTATGTAGAGCTTGTGGATGAAAAGAATCTATAATTGTTAAAATTACCTTTTTCTTTTTATCCATGGCGACCCCCAAATATTTAAATATTTCTTCTAGATCAGACATATACATTTAAAAAAGTATCTGAGAAAAATTAAAAAAGGGGGAAAAAATGACTATTCTACCCCATAGATTTGTAACGCCGCTGAAGATTGCCGCTACCTACATTGGTACTATTGTAGGAGCTGGCTTTGCCTCTGGGCAAGAGGTGCTGAAATTTTTTGCTTACTTCGGGTACAAAGGAATCATTGGTGGACTACTAGCTACCCTGCTGTTTAGTATCTTCGGAATTTACATTCTCTACTTAAGTCATAGAATTAAGGCCAAATCCTACGAAGACGTTCTAGTTCATATTATGGGACCAAAATTTGGCAGAATAGTTGATTTGATTTTAACAGTCTTCCTTTTATGCACTTTAGGGGTAATGTTGGCCGGAGCCGGTGCAATTTTTTCCGAACACTTAGGTTTAGCCAAAAATTTCGGGATAATTCTAACAACCTTATTAACCATGGTTACTCTATTTTATGGGTTGAAGGGGATTATGAACGCAAATACCATCCTAGTACCAATAATGCTATTATTAATAATTTTTATATCTTGCTATAGTCTTTATAGTCACGGCTTTGACTTAAAGCCTTTTGAAATCTATGAAGCTAACAAAGCTGCAGCACCCCATTGGTTGCTCTCGGTTTTTCTCTATGTTGGGTATAATTTGATTCTGACCACAGCTGTATTAGCACCTATGGGTGGTCAAATTTCTAATCCGAAAGATCTAATCTTGGGGGGACTACTAGGTGGTTTGGGCTTAGGTCTACTTATTGTAATGCTCACCGCAATTGTTATTAACCATTTTCCCCAAGTAGGTAGCTTTGAAGTTCCGATTCTATACATCACCGAAACTTACAGCTGGCAAATTAAGTTTTTTTTGACTTTTGTCCTTTGGACTGAAATTTTTACCACCATTATTGGTAACTCTTATGGTTTCATAGCCAGAGTAATGGCTTTAACAGGGCAAAGCAGAAATAAAGTTATGCTTGTAACCATGTTTGTAGCTGTTATTTTTAGCCAGTTTGGCTTCTCAGTGTTAGTTGGCATTATTTATCCCTTGCTTGGTTACCTTAGTCTCATTTTCCTAATTGCCTTAATAAAAAAGGCAATTATATAAATATAAATATAAATATACTACATCATATTAAAAATGGGAAATTTCGTGAGCAATAAGTGGGGAAACGTTTATTGTCTGCTATGATTTAAGGGGCATCCTAGGATGCCCCTTAAATTCTTATGTAACATATTAATTGGTTAGACCTGTCTACTGCCGGGCTTTACTACAGGAATACCTTCCTTACACAGTGGGCACTCCTCAGGTTCGAAGGAAACTACTTCCATCTGAAGAACTGCTTTGGTAGGGACGCCAAAATCAACCTGTCCATTACTACGGTCTACTAAAACTCCCACTCCCACTACTTCCCCACCTTTAGCTTTAACCACATTTATAACTTCCTGAACTGATCCTCCTGTAGTCACTACATCTTCAACCACCAATACTTTTTCACCGGGACTGATCTGAAAGTTTCTTCTTAGGGTCATAATCCCTTGTTCTCTTTCGGTAAAAATGGTTCTTAGCCCTAAGTTTCTACCTACCTCATAGGCTACAGTAATTCCGCCCATAGCAGGGCCGATAACTACATCAATCTTTTCCGCCTGAAAATGTTCTGCTATCTCATTACATAACATAGCAGTATATTTTGGATATTGAAGCACTTGAGCACACTGCATATATCTATTGCTATGGCGCCCCGAGGTTAAGCGAAAATGGCCTTCTAGGAGTGCCTCTGATTTTTTAAAAATCTCCAAAACTTCTTCTTTACTAAGCATTAACTAAGCCCTCCTCTATTTCTACCAATATTTTTTTTGCAGCTTCTATCGGGTCCGCAGCTGAGGTAATAGGTCTACCCACAACAATGTAATCAGCTCCTGCCTGAATTGCTTCTTTTGGCGTCATAATTCTTTTTTGGTCATTTGAAGCTGCCCAAGCCGGTCTTATACCCGGAATTACTAAATGGAAATCTATACCGCAAGCCTCTCGAATGGCCTTGATTTCCCTAGGTGAAGCTACCACCCCGTCTAACCCTGAGTCTTTAGCTAGTTTAGCTAAATGGACAACCTGCTCTTCTAGGCTTTTTCCTACTCCTACTTCATCTTTTAAAGTTTGATTATCCATACTAGTAAGCACTGTTACCCCTATCACTAAAGGTCTCTTAATTCCTAGTTTTTCCGCTTCCGCCTGGGCTGCCTCGGCAGCTTTCTGCATCATCTCGGAACCTCCGGCGGTATGCACATTAAACATGAATACCTTGTGTCTAGTCATAATCTTGCCTGCCTGACCCACCGTGTTAGGTATATCGTGGAATTTTAAATCAGAAAAGATTGTGCCTCCTTTGGCATGGATGGCTTGTAATATTTCAGGACCCAAACTATTATATAGCTGCATTCCAACTTTAAAAACTCCCACATAAGGGTGAAGTTTCTCTACCAAACTTACTGCTTCTTCCAATGTATCCACATCTAAAGCAACAATAAGCTTATTTTTAACCTCTTGATTTACAGCTGTGCTATAGTTATCTAGCATTTTCTTTCCTCCTTTAGGTTACTTCCACGCTGCTCCCACTAGCTGATTTATATCCTCAAAACCTTGTTCGATTAAGTAACTTTCTATGCCATCGATTATTATTTCAGTGGCCTTCGGATTAACGAAGTTGGCAGTGCCAACGGCTACCGAGGTAGCTCCTGCGAGAATAAACTCAATTGCGTCCTCTGCCGTCATGATTCCGCCCATACCAAGAATAGGAATGTTGACTTTTTGAGCTACTTGCCAGACCATTCTAATAGCTACAGGCTTTATAGCAGGCCCTGATAATCCACCCATAATGTTACCTAATATAGGCTTTCTTTTCTTTATGTCAATGGCCATTCCTAAAAGTGTGTTTATGAGAGCTAAAGCGTCAGCCCCAGCCTCTTCGGCTTTTGTGGCCACTGCCACAATATCAGTTACGTTAGGTGATAGTTTAACTATTACAGGTAGTGAAGTGTTATTTTTAACTGCTCTCGTAACCTGATACACCATCTCGGGATCAGTACCAAATTGGAGGCCACCTTTTTTTACGTTCGGGCAAGATATGTTTAACTCTAAACCTGCCACGCCCTCAACTTGATCTAATCGCCGAGCAATTTCTTCATAGTCTTCTATAGAGTTACCCGCAATGTTTACGATTACAGGAACGTCATATTCTTTCAAATAAGTTAAGTCCTCTTGGATGAAGTGGTCTACCCCAGGGTTTTGTAAACCAATGGCGTTAAGAATCCCACCCGGAGTCTCTACTATTCTAGGAGTGGCATTGCCTAGCCTTGGTTCAAGAGTTGTGCCTTTTACAACGATGGCACCTAATCTGTTTAAATCCACATAAGGAGCATATTCCGGTCCAAATCCAAAAGTGCCCGAAGCCGTAGTAACCGGGTTTTTCATTTGAATTCCACCTAGATTTACCTCTAAATTAGGCTTCATCAAAATGCACCTCCTGACCATTAAAAACGGGACCTTCCACACACACCTTTTTATAAATCCAATTATTAATACCATCGACTGAAATTTTAACTTTACAAACGCAAGATAAACAGGCACCGGTTGCACAACCCATCCGTTCTTCCAGAGAGATTTGACTAGGCACGTTGAAGCTAGTTGCCATTTCAGCAACGGCCTTAAGCATGGGGTGAGGTCCACAAGCATAGATTTCGTCTATTAAACCTTTTGTTAGGTCTTCTTGCAAAAGGTCTATTACTAAGCCATGATAACCCTCTGATCCATCATCAGTAGCTACTTGATACCTTAGGTTCATTTTCTCGAAAAGGTTTTTTGCGATTAAGAGTTTTCCTGATCTAGCACCCTGATACAAAATGACTTCATTGCCTTTGTTAACCAGTTCCCTGACTAAGTAGTTTAAAGGCGCTACTCCAATTCCACCGGCTACTACTGCAATTTTTTTGGCGGGTGTTCTATTTTCGTGCTTCGAAATATCAAACCCGTTACCTAAAGGACCCATCACATCGATGTGATCACCAGCTTTGAAGTTTGTAAGTAACCTAGTACCTTCACCAACTACTTGATAAAGAATTTTGATTTTGGTACCGTCAATATCATGAATACTTATAGGTCTTCTTAATAATGGTATGTTTCCCGCTGAGACCTTTATATGTAGAAACTGGCCGGGCTTTGCTGCCCGGGCCAATTCCTCGTTTCTAAGGGTTAATAGCCAAAATTCAGCGACTAAATTCTCATGAGAAATAACTTCTGCCCAGTATTGGTTTGGCATTTTCTATTCCCCCTTTTAGTTAACGAAATCTTGCATAGCAGTGTAGGTAATATTTTCGCCCTCTTTAAGTTCTTTTAAGACACCAAGGATAACCTTAGTGGTGTCTAGGGACGTTAGAGCCGGAATATTGTGTTCCACTGCAGTTCTCCTTATTTGGAAGCCGTCACGCTCAGGCATTTTACCTTTAGTTAGAGTATTAATGACTAGATTAATCTTATCCTTTCTAATTAAATCTAGGATATTTGGCGAGCCGTCTCTGACTTTATTGACCTGCTCAACCTCTATTCCTTCAGCTTTTAAATAGTTAGCAGTGCCTTCAGTAGCTACGATCTTAAAACCTAGTTCAGCAAAACCTTTAATTAAAGGCAAAACCTCAGCCTTGTCTTTGTCGGCTATAGTGGTTAAAATTGTACCTTCCTTTGGTAAGACCAACCCCGAGCCGATCAAGGCTTTATATAAGGCCATATTAAGAGATTTGTCTATGCCCATTACTTCTCCCGTAGATTTCATCTCAGGACCGAGTGAAGTCTCTACTAGCAATAGTTTAGCGAAAGAGAACACAGGTGCCTTTACGGCGTAAAAATCCGGTTCCGGTACAAGACCACTACCGTAACCTAACTCTTTTAAAGATTTGCCCAAGGCCGCCTTGGTCGCAAGGTTAATCATTTTTACACCTGTAACCTTACTCAGGAAAGGTACCGTTCTACTGGAGCGAGGATTAACCTCAATCACATAAACTTCGTCTTCATGTACCACAAACTGAATATTGATTATTCCCTTAACTTTTAAAGCTCTAGCCAATTTAGTTGTATATTCCACTACCTTATTTCTAATCTTATCTGTGACATGTATGGCAGGATAAACCGCCATACTATCGCCTGAATGAACACCGGCTCGTTCAATATGCTCCATAATGCCGGGAATTAGCACGTCTTCTCCATCAGAGATAGCATCTACCTCAATTTCGCTACCTAACATGTATTTATCTACTAAAACAGGATGATTCGGCGATACCTTAACTGCTGTTACCATATAGGATAGTAGTTCGACTTCATTGTAGACTATTTCCATAGCTCTACCACCTAAAACGTAGGAAGGACGCACAAGCACCGGATACCCAATTTTATTAGCTATTATTATTGCTTCTTCTACTGACACTGCTGTTTTCCCCTCTGGTTTGGCAATATCTAATTGAACTAGGAGTTGATCAAACTTATCTCTATCCTCTGCTCTGTCAATAGACTCCACAGAAGTTCCAATAATCTTAACCCCAGCCTTCTCTAGCGGTTCGGCAAGGTTGATGGCAGTTTGTCCACCAAATTGGACTACCACTCCTTCAGGTTGTTCTCTTTCAATAATGTTTAGGACATCCTCTAAGATAAGTGGTTCAAAATATAATCTATCCGAAGTATCAAAATCCGTACTTACTGTTTCGGGATTGTTATTGATAATTATAGTTTGTATTCCTTCTTCTCTTAATGCCCAGACGGAGTGTACAGAGCAGTAATCGAATTCTATTCCTTGTCCAATTCTGATTGGGCCGGAACCCAAAACTATGATCTTTCTTTTATCTTCAGGTGCAGCTTCATCTTCACGTTCAAAGCAAGAATAATAATAAGGGGTCTCGGCTTCAAACTCCCCGGCACAAGTATCAACCATTTTATATACGGGCACTATATTTAAATTTTTTCTTAATGCTCTAACCTCGAATTGGGTTACTTCGAAAATCTCAGCGATGCTTCTATCACTATAACCCATTTTCTTGGCTCGACGCAGAAGATCTTCGTTAAGGTTATTGATACCTTTTTGTTGAGCTGCCATCTCATTTTCAACGTCTACTATATTTTTGATTTTAGTTAGGAAGAAAAGATCCACTTTTGTTAGGTCATGGATTTCTTCGATAGTCTTGCCTCTGCGAATAACTTCTGCTAAAACAAACAATCTCTCATCATCGGCTTTAACCATTCGCTCTAAAAGCTTTTCCTCTGCCACTTCCCGTAGCTCTTCAAGTTTCAGTGTATCTAAGCCTACTTCTAAGGAACGAACAGCCTTCATGAGGGCCCCTTCAAAAGTTCTGTCAATTGCCATTACCTCACCAGTAGCCTTCATCTGGGTCCCTAAAGTGCGGTTCGCAGTGATAAACTTATCAAAAGGCCAACGCGGTATTTTCATTACACAATAGTCTAGAGCCGGTTCAAAGCAAGCATAGGTTTTTCCTGTTACGGTATTTAATATTTCATCTAGGGTATAACCTAAGGCAATTTTCGTAGCTACCTTAGCTATTGGGTAGCCTGTAGCTTTAGAAGCCAGCGCACTGGAGCGACTTACCCTAGGATTAACTTCAATTACGATATAATTAAAACTATCAGGATCTAGAGCATATTGTACATTACAGCCGCCTTCAATCCCTAATTCTCTAATAATCCTTAAAGCTGAAGATCGAAGCATTTGGTACTCCTTATCAGATAAGGTTTGAGAGGGAGCTACAACAATGCTATCTCCTGTATGAATTCCTACGGGATCAATGTTTTCCATGTTACATACAGTAATGCAGTTTCCAGCAGAATCTCGCATTACCTCGTATTCTACCTCTTTCCAACCGGCAACCGATTGCTCCACTAAAATTTGGCTGATCAAACTGGCCTTTAAGCCTCTCATACTGGTGGCCTCTAGCTCTTCCAGGTTTTGGGCAATTCCACCACCGGTGCCACCTAAGGTATAGGCTGGTCTTACGATTAGAGGAAAGCCAACTTCTATAGCGAAAGCCTTGGCACCCTCGAGGTTATCCACAATTATACTTTTAGGAATAGGTTCACCGAGCTTTTCCATGGTTTGCTTAAAAAGTTCTCTGTCTTCTGCTCTTTTAATAGCTTGCATAGGTGTTCCTAGCATTTTTACTCCTTCTTGCTCAAGAATACCACTCTCGGCAAGCTCTAAAGCAATGTTTAAGCCCACTTGACCACCTAAAGTTGCCAGTAATCCATCGGGTTTTTCCTGCTTTAAGATTTTAGTAACCACTTCTACAGTCAAAGGCTCAATATATACCCGATCGGCAACATTATTGTCTGTCATAATAGTTGCAGGATTGCTATTTACCAATACTACTTCTAGCCCTTCGTCTCTTAAGGCTCTACAGGCCTGAGTTCCGGCGTAATCAAATTCAGCGGCCTGACCGATAATAATCGGACCTGAACCAATTACCATTACTTTTTTAAGTTCTTTTTTTAGTGGCATAGTTAATCCCTCCTCTATTTCAGTATGTCAACGAATTTGTCAAAAAGGTATTCGGAATCTTTAGGTCCCGGTGAGGCCTCAGGATGGTATTGCACAGAGAATAATGGTAATTCTTCATGTTCAATCCCTTCTATAGTCTTATCATTTACATTGATATGGGTAACTCTTATTTTTAGCGCTTGCAAATTCTTCTCTTCTACACAATAACCATGGTTCTGTGAAGTTATATAGACCTGTCCGGTTTTCAAATCTTTAACCGGTTGGTTAGCACCACGATGACCAAATTTCAGTTTATAAGTGTCGGCTCCTAAACTTAACGCTAATATTTGATGTCCTAAGCAGATCCCGAAGATGGGTTTTACTTGTGCCAATTTTTTTACAGCTTCAATGGCATAAGGTACGTCTTTGGGGTCCCCTGGTCCATTGGAAAGCATTATTCCAACAGGATTTAAGCTTAAGATCTCTTCAGCTGTGGTTTGGGCTGGAACTATGGTTAAATCACATCCCCTAGCCTTTAGGGAGCGAACAATATTTTCCTTTGCTCCAAAGTCCATTACTACAACTTTAGGACCTTCACCCGGTACATGATAGATATCTTTTGTAGTTACCGTAGGAACTAAATTTTGACCTGATAAAGGTGGCACCTCTTTAACCTTCTGCTTTAATTCTTCCAATTCAAAGGGTTCAGAAGCGATAATTCCCCGCATTGTTCCTACATATCTAATCCTTTTAGCCAAAGCTCTGGTATCTATATCATAAAGTCCAATCACACCCTCACGAACCATGAAAGCTTCTATTTCTTCTTTTGCTCTCCAGTTACTTGGGTGGTCACAGTTTTCTTTCACAATAAATCCTCGTACATAAGATCTTTCATGTTCAAAATCATCTTCATTGATTCCGTAGTTCCCGATTAAGGGATAAGTCATAACCACAATTTCTCCACAGTACGAACGGTCAGTAAGAATTTCCTGATATCCTGTCATACTCGTATTGAAAACAACTTCTCCAAAAGATGCCCCTTGTGCCCCGAAGGCTTTACCTTCAAAAACAGTTCCATCCTCTAATACTAAAACAGCCTTCAAAACCCTCACCTCCATTTATTGTCAATTACTTCTCTAGCTTTCTATCTTTCATCACTATTTCACCGGCAACGATTGTTCCTACGGGAAGACCTTTTAGTTCCATGCCTTGAAACGGTGTATTTTTACCCTTAGAAGCAAAATTTTTGCTTTCAACTATTTCCTTTTTTTCCAAGTCAATTAAGGTAATATCGGCATCACTTCCCACAGCAAGTTGTCCTTTATTTAATCCCAGTATGCTCGCAGGCTTTATTGTCAGTTTCTCGATGGCCTGGGCTAAGGTTAAGTGTCCTTGACCAACCAGTTTTGTCATTACCAAGCCGACAGCAGTTTCTAATCCTACCATGCCAAAGGGAGCATAATTATATTCAGCATCTTTCTCCTCGCTAGCATGGGGAGCATGATCTGTAGCTATTGCGTCAATAGTACCATCTTTTAAACCTTCGATTATAGCCAGAACATCTTCTTGCTTTCTTAACGGAGGATTGACCTTGGTGTTAGTGTCATAACCCATAACAGCTTCGTCTGTTAAGCTAAAGTGGTGTGGTGTAGCTTCTGTGGTAACCTTGACACCTCTTTTCTTAGCGTCCCTGATAATCCTCACTGAACCCCCGGTACTGACGTGGGCAATATGCACTGGGCAACCGGTAAGTTCAGCCAGCAAAACATCTCTAGCAACCATAATCTCTTCGGCAACATTGGGAATGCCTTTTAGGCCAAGAATTGTGGAAACATACCCTTCATTCATAACCCCTTCTCCGGCTAGTTCCTTCTCTTCACTGTGAGAGATAATGGTTAAATCGAACATCTTTGTATACTCCATAGCTCTTCGCATTAGCTCAGAACTCTTGATAGGATTTCCATCGTCTGATAAGGCCACAACTCCAGCGTCCTTTAATTCCCCGATTTCACTAAGCTCTTCGCCTTTTAACCCCTTACTGATGCTACCAATTGGATAGACATTTACAATACCTTCAGTTTTAGCTTTAAACTTTATAAACTCTACTATTGCTTGGTTATCTACTACAGGATTAGTGTTTGGCATGCAAGCAATAGACGTAAACCCGCCCATGGCTGCAGATCTTGTCCCTGATTGAATATTTTCTTTGTATTCAAAGCCCGGCTCCCTTAGATGGACATGCATATCAATAAGTCCCGGCACAACCAGTAAGCCTTGAGCATTAATTATTTGACACTCGCCCTCATTAACTACTATACCTTTAGCTAATTTGGATATTTCACCATCTTCAACCAACAGATCTAATTCCTCGTCTAAGTTTTGCGCAGGATCAATAACCCTGCCACCTTTAATTAGTAACTTCACTAGGTGCACCTCCTCCAGCCATTAAGTATAATAAGGCCATTCTTACTGCAACCCCATTTGTGACCTGCTCGTTAATAGCAGATTCTAATCCATCGGCCACCTCTGGAGATATTTCAACTCCACGATTCATGGGTCCCGGATGCATTACTAATACGTCTTCTTTGGCAACTTTTAATTTTTCTCTAGTAACACCAAAGAGCTTGGAATATTCCCTTATGGTCGGAAAAAGACCTTTCTTTTGGCGCTCCATCTGAATTCGTAGAATATTAATCACATCTACATCCTTTAAGCCTTTTTCTATATCATGATAAACTTTTACACCGGTTTTCTCAATTTCAGGCGGGATAAGTGTAGTTGGTCCAATTAGTCTAACCTCCGCACCCATTTTGATGAGCCCCCAAATGTTAGATCTGGCCACTCTGGAATGTAAAACATCACCTACAATTGCAATTTTTAGATTAGCTAAAGTTCCCTTTTTCTCTCTAATCGTAAACATATCCAAGAGTGCTTGGGTAGGGTGTTCATGCGCTCCATCCCCAGCGTTAATTACGCTAGACCTGACGTGTTTAGCCAAAATCTCCGGTGCTCCGGCTACTGGATGGCGAAGTATTACTACATCGGCTCCCATTACCTCTAGCGTTTTAGCAGTATCCTTTAGGGTTTCACCCTTTACAACACTCGAACTAGAAGAAGCAATATTAATCGTATCTGCACTCAAGTACTTACCGGCAAGTTCAAAAGAAGTTCTGGTTCTAGTACTCGGTTCGTAAAACAAATTGATTACAGCTTTACCTCTTAGTGTAGGAACTTTTTTAATTGATCTTTGTACTATTCCTTTCATTGGTTCAGCGGTATTTAGAACCAATTCGATTTCTTCAGCTGAAATGTTTTTTAGACCTAATAAATCTTTGCTATTTAATGGCATTTGAAGGCCTCCTTTCTAAATAAAGACTCCTTGCCAACCTAGGTTGTGTAAGGAGTCTTTTTGTTAAATTTTCTCAGCTGCAGACTCAACTTCATCTGCACTCTGCTTCGGAAGAACAAGATTTAAAATGATTCCCACAAAGGTTGCTAAAGCCATTCCCTGAACCGAGAAGCCACTAAAACTAATGCTTGCCCCGCCGATTCCCGTTACTAAGATAACAGATGCAATGACCAGATTTCTCTTGTCACCAAAATCAACTTTATTTTGAATAAAGACCCTAACACCCGAGGAAGCAATAACCCCAAATAGTAACATGCTTACTCCACCCATTACCGGAACTGGAATGGTCTTAATAATTGCACCGAATTTTGCAATAAAGGATAAAGACATTGCCAAGACTGCTGCACCGCCAATAACCCATACACTAAAGACTTTAGTAATTGCCATAACACCAACGTTTTCACCGTAAGTTGTGTTTGGTGGTCCACCGAATAGGGCTGCTATAGAAGTTGCTAATCCATCGCCCCACATAGTTCTATGCAGTCCTGGTTCCTTAGCAAAATCTTTACCCGTAATGTTACTTAAAACAAATACGTCACCCACATGCTCTGTTAGAGTAACTACTGCAACAGGAGCTACAATTAAAATTGCTGCCCAATTAAATTCTGGCGTAGTAAAAGCCGGAAGTGCAAACCAACTTGCTTCCCTAACCGCATCAAAATTTATCATTCCTAAAGCGAAAGCAAAAGCATAGCCAGAAATGATACCGATCAAAATCGGAATTACTGCTAGAAAACCTTTGAAGAATCTAGTTCCCAGAACTGTCACCATTAAGGTAAAGAGCGAAACTGCTACAGCGTTTGAATTGATCGGAACGTCTGCTACAGGTTTCAGTCCGGCCATATCTACGGCAACCGGTGCCAAGCCTAAACCGATAACTACAATTACTGAACCGACAACAACTGGAGGTAAAACTTTGTTTAACCAGTTAGTACCGGTAACGCTAATTATCCCACCTACTACAAGATAAACAAGGCCTGCTACGAAAGCCCCACCTAAAGCGGCGTTTATTCCATGGGCCTGGGAAGCTGCAACAATTGGCCCAATAAAGGCAAAGGAAGAGCCTAAGTAAGCCGGTACCTTTCCTTTAGTTACAATAATAAAGATTAGTGTTCCAATACCACTCGATAATAAAGCAATTGAAGGGTCAAGCCCTGTTAAAAATGGTACTAAGACAGTTGCTCCAAACATAGCGAATAAGTGCTGTAAACTTAGTGGTAAGGTTTGTGACAGTGGTAATCTTTCATCAACTTCTACTCTTCTTTGCATAATAATTCCCTCCCTGATGTTTAGTTTGTATATTTATAAGTGCAAATATAACCGTGAACTAGAAATGCGCATTTAATTCGGTTCCCTGAAGTATAAAAAAACCTCCCGTTTGGTCAATAGCCAATAAGGAGGTTTGCATAACAAACTAGAAAATCCGCAGATTTCCTACTCCTTACCGGCCTCGCTGGACCAATTTAAAGGAAACATATTAAGTTCATTCCGCTATTTCTTCAATAATAACTATATCTTCATCATCTACTTCCGCCAACTTGACAGATACAACCTCTTTTTTGGAAGTAGGAACATTTTTGCCTACATAATCTGCCCGAATTGGTAATTCTCTGTGGCCTCTATCTACTAGAACTGCTAGCTGGATACAGGTCGGTCTACCTAAATCAATAATAGCATCTAAAGCTGCTCTTGCTGTTCTTCCTGTGTACAAAACATCATCTACTAAGACTACTATTTTATTTTCCACACTGAAAGGAACCTCAGTTTTGTGAACGATAGGTTGAGTGGCCAAGGTTGTAAGATCATCTCTATAAAGAGTAATATCTAAAGTTCCCATAAGAACCTCTTGTCCTTCAATAGCTCTTATTCTTTCCACTAACCTCACTGCTAAAGGAACACCCCTACGGCGAATACCGATAATTACAACATCCTTAACGCCTTTATTTCGCTCTATAATTTCATGGGCAATTCGAGTTAATCCCCTTCTGATACCTTCAGGATCTAAAATCTGGTTCTTTTCTACTAATTTCATAGTTTCACTCCTGACCCGATACTTAAAATAAAATAGTACTAGAAACCATCGCACTGTTCAGTTACCTTATGCGGGGTTTCTGTACTGTTCTCCTTACAACTTTGCCAAACATTGGCAAAGTATTAAATCGAAACAGTAAAAAACCTACTTACCAATAACTAGTAAGTAGGTATAGTTTGTCCAAGGTTTGAAAAACCAAACTATATTTCATCCTTACTAGTCTCTCGGACTAATTTAAAGGGATTTATATGTTGGAATTATTTTACCAAGATTCGAAAGTTTTGTCAATTATTTTTACTTCTTTATTCCAATTTTATTTTTCCTGTAGCTTTCTTAAAATCTTTTCAAATTTCCCAGGTCTATCAACTTTAAACTCCAAGTATTCTCCCGTTCTAGGGTGATTAAAGCCTAATACAGAAGCATGTAGTAGTTGACCTGTTAAATTAAAATGAGTCTTTCTAGGTCCATAGACCGGATCCCCGACGACAGCGTGGTTCAAATAGGCCATATGTACTCTAATCTGATGAGTCCGCCCAGTCTCCAATTTACATTCGACCAAGGTATATTCCCCAAATCTTTCCAGCACATCATATCTAGTAGTAGCCGGCTTAGAATTGGTAGTTATCACAGCCATTCTTTTTCGATCTTTAATGTCCCTTCCTATTGGGGCGTTAATCACTCCCGCAGGTTCAGATATATTGCCATGGACAAGAGCTGAGTAACGTCGTGTGACTGTTCTATCCTTAATCTGCGTAGCTAAACTTAAATGGGCTTGATCGTTCTTGGCAACCATGATAACGCCAGAAGTATCCTTATCTAAACGATGTACAATGCCAGGTCTCATGACACCATTTATACCCGACAAGTCCTTGCAATGGGCCATTAACGCATTTACTAAAGTTCCCGTATAGTTTCCTATCGCTGGGTGAACAACCATCCCGCTCGGTTTGTTTATTACTACAACATCTTTGTCTTCATAGACTATCTCTAATTTGATAGCCTCAGGTAATATTTTTAACTCTTCTGGTTCTGGAATTCTAAATAAGATAGAATCGCCTTGCTTTAACTTGTAGTTAGCTTTAACTATAGCACCATTTACGAATAGACAGCCCTCAGAAACTAACTTCTGAACATGGGACCGAGTTAACTCAGAATTTTGCTCTGCTAAAAATATATCAATTCTTGAGCCAACTTGTTCTCCTTCAACTGTATATTCTCTTTCTTCAGCAATTTGTTCATCCTCTAAGTACATTTACTATGCCTCTTTTCCCTCTTTGTCAAAAAAGAGAATTTCAATAAAAAGTATGGTTACTCCAACTACTATGGCCGAATCGGCAATATTAAAAACCGGAAAAACTCTGAAATCGAAAAAATCCACCACCATGCCCAATCTGATTCTATCCAGCAAGTTCCCCATGGCACCCCCGACCTGCATTGCTAAGCCAAATCTCAAAAGCCATTTTTCTGCAGGTACGCGACGATAGATGTAGATAATCACAATTAAAACTATTAAGGTAACTAATATAAAGAAAGTAGTCTTATTTGCCAAGATACCAAAAGCCGCTCCTGGATTTAAAACATAGGTAAGGTGAAATATACCATCAATTATCGGTATTGACTGACCCTCATACATATAAGTTTGAGTCAAGTATTTTGTTCCTTGATCTAAAATCAACGTAATTGCCACTAGTATATAAAAAAACTGCAACTACACTTCCTCCATTCTCTATTCTTTCCTATTTAGGCAAAAATATAAACACTAAAGTGGAGATTCCACCTGCCGCTAAGAACTCTGCTTATCAGCTTTAACATCCTTCTTGCGTTGATCAAGATCTAATGATAACAAATGATTTTCCCAGGTAAAAATACCTTCATCAAAGCTACCTTTTGGTGTGTCTAGAAGTTCTAATAAAACAGGAACATCATCCTTCGTAATAGCATTAAGAGCCAAAGAATCTAAACAGACTAGAATTTCATTAATAATCGATTTATCCTCTTCCCAGTCTGCAAAAGTATGATCTTTAGAAGCATACCTGTCAGAAGCCCAAGCTTGAACTTTAGAAGTTTCCATTGTGCCATCTTGCCACTTTCTAAGAACTTCTTTTACCGCATCCCTTGTTACTATCATTAAGGCACCCACTCCTTATGCTATCTTTGCCATACTATACCATAAAAGCTAAATAAATTCTAGCATAGGCTTATAAGAATTCAGCTACTTGATTACCGCTTAGGAAATGCCAACGTCCCTCCATACCTGCCTCTATAGCTCCTAACTCTAAATGCAGCATGGCTATCCCACAGTCTAATCTCTTCGAGATATTTAAAGAGTCTTTAGGACTGTCAAGACAAATTGTTACTTTCCTTTCTTCCACTACAAACCGCCACGGTTGTCGGTTAACCGCAGAAGGAGCCAAACGAGCCGCTTCTAACGCCAGTTGAGCCCAATTGGGTAGTTCTTTAGGACTAGGCGATAAGAGAAGTTTCTCCAGATCTTTGCGTTTATAACTTTTAGCTAAATTGTGCATTAATCTTTCTTCCCAATTCGCTTTTGCTGCAGGGTATCCCACAGGTGAAATTGCTAATACTTTCTCATTACCCTTAAGACCAACCTTCGAGGACACTACCTGGCGTTTAAAAAATCCTCCTATCCAACATGTTGCTAGACCTAGTTCTGTTGCACCTAAAATCAAGCCTTCTCCTAAATAACCTAACTTTTCTTGAACATTTGGATCATCTAGATCACCAATAAAAGCGAGGTAAGCCGGAGCATTTTTAACTTTTCCGTAGCCACCAATAATACCTTTAAAAGCCTCGTCAACCTCTTCCGTTACTAACACTGCTCTAACCCCAGAAAAGGGGTTGTAATCCCTAATAAGAGAATTCAAAGCCTTTAAAGCTTCCTCCTTTAATAAAACTCCATTATAAATTCTTGTTGAATGTCTTATCTTTATAGCTGCATACCATTCCTTAGTTATACTCAAGTTTATCCTCCTAATAAAAGAATCTCTTTCTGAAAGTTACTAATCCTAGAGCAAAAAAGACTACTGCAAACGATAATAATACACCAATTTTAGGCATTATTTCAATAATCCCCTTGTTACGAACAAATACATCTTGAAAGGCTACTAGGGCCCAGTTCTGAGGTACTATTTGGGCTACCTTTTGCATGGTATCAGGCATTACATAAAGAGGCACCATTAGTCCCCCAATACCTGCTCCTAACAGGGCAAACAAAGTACCATACCCGTTTAATTGTTTTTCTGTCTTTGACACCGATGCAATGAATAAACCGGCAGTAATAACTACTAACACAACTGCAATTGAAATTACGACTAACTCGACAATATGTTCTCCTACCGGTAAGTCAACTATTAATCCTCCTACCCCGAAAAAAAGTGTTGCCTGTAAAAGACCTAGTAAAAAGTAAGGTATCAACTTACTAATTAGTAAGGCAGTTGTGGATATAGGAGCTGCAATCAGTCTTTTCATCGTACCGTTTTCATCTTCTTGTATTAATACTTTACCCATATTCATAATTAAAAAGAACATAAACATGATGGCATAACTAGGTACAAATTGAGCTGCAGCAGACGGATATTCCTCTTGCTCTCCAATTGTTTTACTAGCAAACTTATATTCAGGCTCAGGTAAAACAGGGATAGAAATCCCATTTAAAGCAAAATAGGTCTGCCTTAGTCCATTTTGTAAGGCGCCTATGATTCCTTTAGCAGAAGTGGAAGCAGTATTTTCATATACTTCAATTGTATTGTCAACCAAAACTAAGGCCACAATCCTTCTTCCTTTCTCCACGTTACTGAGTAGCTCATCCTTTGAACTATACTCTTCAATCTGAAAGACATCGTTATTATCTAAAAAGGTTTTAATCAGTCTAACATTTTCCTCCTTGGCAGTAGAAGTAAAATAGACTGGCATCTGAAACTTCTCTTCCTTTTGCACCTCTCCCACTCCACCAAGGGCGAAAACTATAAATACTATTAATATTAATGGCATCAGTAGTTGCACTGTCACGTTACTTTTGTCTGATAAGAAAATTTTCATCTCTTTAATTATTGAACTCCAAAACATCTTCTTATCACCCCCTAATCCCGAAGATCTCGGCCTGTTAAATGTAAAAACACATTTTCTAAACTCGGTCTCTGTATTATTAAATCATCAAAGTCAATGTTATTTGCCTGTAACCAATCTATAGTTGATTTCGTTCCGGTTTTAACATCCGACAATGAGAAATACAAGTGACCGTTATTTTTTTCAACCTTTTCGATTCCTGTTAAATCAGGTATTAAAGTATGTTTTTCTTTACATCTAATTTTAATAAATCCATTACCTAACATGCTCAAGATTTCATTGAGTTTGCCCGTAGCAATAATTTTTCCTTTATCAATTATTGCCAATTCACTACAGAGACGTTCAACCTCTTCCATATAATGAGAGGTATAAACAATGGTAGTCCCTTCATCTCTTAGCTTTTCTATCAACTCAAAGATTTGATTTCTAGATTGAGGATCGATCCCTACCGTCGGCTCATCAAAAAATATTATTTCTGGCTTATGGAGAAGAGCTGACGCAATATTGATTCGACGTTTCATGCCACCGGAAAACTGTTCTATTTTCTCTTTCTTGCGATCATTCAGCCCTACCAAGTTCAACACAGATTCAATGCGCTCTTGTAACTCCTTGCCCTTTAAGCCATAAATGCCACCCCAAAAGCGCAAGTTGTCCTCGGCCGAAAGCATCGGATATAGAGATATTTCCTGAGGAACAATTCCAATTTTACGCTTAATAGCCATCTTATCTTGATCAAAGTTTAAACCTGCTATTTCAATATCTCCCTCTGTTCTTTTAACAGAATAGGTTAACACATTAATTACTGTACTTTTTCCCGCTCCATTGGGCCCTAATAACCCAAAGACAGTTCCCTTTTTTATGTCTAAACTAATACCGTCTACTGCCTTGTTGTTAGCATAATGCTTTTTTAAATCCTTAACATTAATCAAATTATCACCTTCAATCAGAAATTGTACTTATTTGCACACCATATATCTTATTAGCGTAAGTCCTAATATTTCCTGCTTTTTTTCACACTTTAAAGAAATAAAAACAAGACCTTTGCGTAAACTGCAAAGGTCTTGTCGTTTAGGTCTGTTAATTACGATCCTCATTTTGTTCGGCTGAATACTTTTCCTCTTTCTCTGGATTATACTGTTCTTGATAAGTCTCTTCTTCCGAAGCGGGTAGCTCTTCTTGCTCTACAATATTATCCGGTATTTCATTGTCAGGAGTGAGGGCATAAAACATTCCATCCTCACCTTTTTCATAAGCCAAATGGTCCACGTCTTCCACATAGCCTTTGTCCTCATCGTAGTCCATACCTCCGTAATAAGAACCCGCATCAGCATCTGGGGCATGTTCGGCGAAAGGAGTAAGTTGCTGCCAAGTATCTTCACCATCAAATTCATTTTCATCCTCTGCATCACCCAATTCGCGTGGTGAACTGTCATGAGTTCGCCCTCCAAAAGGCGGGGCTATTACATCCTCTTCGATAGGTCTAGGATGCCTATCCGGTAACACTTCTTCTGCAGACTTACAATCAATACAAAAAGTAGTAGCAGGCATGGCTTCTAGTCTTTCCACTTCGATTTCTTTACCGCAATTGTCACATTTGCCATAGCTTCCTGCCTCTATTTTATCTAAGGCATCGTTAATTTTAGCTACTTGATTTTGGGTAAGTTGCTTTAAGGATAAGTCCTTACTACGCTCGAACATCTCTGAACCTAAATCAGCAGGATGGTTGTCATAACTTGATAATTCACTAATAGCTTCTTGCATTGATTCGCCTAAAGCATCTTTTTCCATGTGGCGTAATTGGGTTTCTAAGTCTTCCTTTTCGGTCAGAAGCTGGCTTTGAATACTAGTAATTAAATCCTGTTGCATTACTTTCACCTCACTAAGTTATTCTATCACCGTCACGATATCTTCTAAAGCACGCCTAGGAGGGACTCTATTCTCTTCCTCAACATAATAACCCACCGGAATAATTGCTACCGGTCTCATTTCGTTGTTTATTGCTAAGGCCTCTTTAACTTTTTGATCTTCAAAAGCACCTATCCAATTGGTGCCCAATCCAAATGCATCTGCAGCCAATAAGATATTTTGCACAGCTGCAGCCGTATCTTGAAGGCAATAAAGTTTTTCACCACGTTCACCATACTTTGCTTTAGACATGGCCGGAATCGCACATACTACAATCGCTACGGGAGCCTCTACGATAGATCTCTGACCTAAGGCCGCTTCAGACAATTGATTACGTTTAGATTCACTAAGTACTACGAAAAAGTGCCAAGGCTGAATATTACCACCACTAGGTGCCCACTGGGCAGCTTCTAATAGCCTAGAGATAGTGGGGTACGGGATGCCCTCGGGTTTAAAGTTACGTCTACAACGTCTTTCGCGTATGGCGTCAATTACATCTTTGGTCATCTAACTCGCCTCCTAATAATAAAATTTAAGGTCTAATCTGTAACTGGGCCTGAACTATTTTCACTAATTCGGCAATTAAACCTCCTACCACAGGAAGATTTAGAACCAATAGTTTTTGCAAGATAAACACAACCACTGCTCCTAACAGAGTAAAGCCAATGGCCATACCCACCCCGCGAGCCACACCGGCTAGAAAATTTACATATAATAGTCTAGTCGGGTTTCTTAAGAGCTCCACATATTCAGCGAGTTTCATTTTCTCCATAGCTACTCCCAATTGATTGATTTTTTCTCGGAGTAGACTTTGTTCAACATGAAAATCATGACGTTTGCTATCATCCTTTAATATTTCATCGATTTCATTTTGGAAGTCTTTTTTCATTTTTCACCCTCCAAAGGATAATATTAATTTACCCAAATAAATTCAAAATAATCTTTAGCTTAAAAGCAAAAAAAGAAAGAAAAAAGCAAATATACCTTTTTGGTATACCTGCTCTTAGGATATTTACTAGCTGCTCAAATTATTATCTTTAATTAAAATTCCTGATTCTTTTTTTACTATATTAATATTAAAACTTAAGGCTTTCTGGGGGCAAGCCGACACACACTGACCGCAATTAGTACATTCAGCCTCCAATCTTGCAACTTTGCCCTCTAACCCTTGATCACAAACCCTTGCACAAGTAGAACACCCACTTAAACAACGCTCTTCTTTATGATTTATTCTCAAAAGGCGATATTTACTTAAGATAGTTAACAATGCGCCACTTGGACAAAAATAACGGCACCAGCCTCTTTCGGAAAGCAATAACTCAAACAAAATAATCAAACCCACAACTGTTAAACCAACACTTAGGCTTCCGTAAAAAAACCAATAAAAAGCATTCCTTCCCAACTGGACATAGGGTAACAAGTAGGTTAATACCTGCATACCCATTAAGGACATTATTAAGAAGGACGCCAATAATACAAACTTCCAATTACGAGAAAAGCGATAGTTTCTCACTGGCACTCCATTTATCTCGAGTAGTTTTCTAAGCTTTAAGTTTAACTCTAAGATCAAACTCATGGGACAAATCCAACCACAAAAGACTCGTCCTAAAGTGATTACAAGAATTAAGGGAATTAAGGCGCTCAAGATAAAACTAATAGGTACAGACTTTTCAACTAGAAAAACACTGATTACAGCTAATGGATCACTTATAGTAATGCCAAATAAAGTAATCGTCCATGGAGCACCTTTAAAGTTTTCAAGCCACTGAGCCAGGGTCTGTGCCGGCAAGGAACTGAGGCCCGAAAAACCGTCCAAAAGAGTAACCATATTCCAAGCTGTAGAATTCTCTGTGACAATTGTATTTGCAACATAAGCACCATATTTAAATAAATCACCTGTAAAATTTGGCCGGTAGGCATTTAGGGCATTCCCATACAGATTAATCAAAGGAAAGATAAATAGGAAAGTGAAAAAGACAGCTATTTGGCCATTTTTGCGCCATCGTTGCATCAGCTTTCCCTCCTAGGCTCTATCCATAGCGCTCCCGGAGCAAAGGGACAAACCTGCATGCAAATTCCACAACCAACACAATATTCAGAATTTACCACCGGATAACCCCTCTCATCCATATAAATTGCTAAATCCTTGTAGGGACACTGAATTATACAATGATGACAACGATGAGTCATCCCATTGATAACCACACACCTGCGATCACTGATTACGGCTGTTCCTAATTTCACCTCTCGTAAAACTACCTTAAGATTTGAGCTTATTGTCTTTAAGGCACCTGTGGGACAAACTTCTGTACATTTCATACAAAGGAAACAAGGATTTTTCTGCAAATCGTGTATGTATGGTGTTTCTAAGGCCAACCCAGCTCTCCAGCCGCCAAATTTGATTGTACCATAAGGACAAGCCTCACCACATTTAAAGCAGCGAATACATTTATTCAGAAAATCTGTTTCAAACATAGCACCGGGAGGTCTAAGAAGTGTTGTCCCCTCGGCGTAAACATTCTTTATCAATAAAGGCATTGTAATAGAGCCTAAACTTAAAACAAAAAGTGCTTTTGCATTTCTCTTTAAAAATTCTCGACGTGTAATGGTCACATTTATTTCCTCCAATTAATATCGTTGTTTTCTTGCACAAAGTAGATATGTTCTTGATTTGGATTAAATTTCCTTCATAGTTCACAAAAAGTTCACACTTGTAATAGATTTTAAAATGAAGAAATCCAACAATACAAATAAAAGCCTTTATGCTCGAGCTTCAAGCAAAAAGGCTTTTGTTTATAAGGTCTTATTCCATCAGACTTACTTATGAAAATATCTTCTGTAAAAGATGCACATCTAAGAGTAGATTGAATTTTTTCCCTACTTCTTTCATTGTTCCAACCAAAACAAAGCCCTCAGCCTCATGCAGCTTGATGCTTACTTCATTACCTTCAGTTATCCTCGCAAGTATCGTATGCAAACCTCGGTTTTGACCTTCCTGAAGAAGCCTCTTTAAAAGAGCTTTTCCAACCCCCTGACCACGGTAACCGTTTTTTATATACAGGGAATTTTCTGCTGTTTGCTGATAGGCACAACGGTCCGAATACTTGTTTAGGGAAGCCCAACCAACTATTACCCCGTCTAATTCCGCCACTAAAATAGGGTGTTCAACGTCTCTGTTTTTAAACCACCCCTCTTGTTCGGCTACATTTTTAACTTCAGTATCAAAGGTGGCCGTTGTATATAAAATAGCTTCATTGTATATTTCAGTAATTTCTGCTAAATCCGGTTCTACAGCTATCCTTATTTCTAACATAATGTGCCTCCTAGTATATGCTCACGCTCGTAATATTTTATTGAACCACTCTATTTCATACTTAAAAACATTTTCTTTGATTACTTCATTATGTAATTCGTGATACATACCATTCCAGAGCTTGAAAGTGCATTTCGATTGAGGCAATGAATCAGCGAAATTCCGGCTGGCCTCCGCAGAGGTAATGGGATCACTTCCACCATGCATGAGCAGTAGAGGATAATCAAACTTTCTTGCATGCTCCAGGGCCCACCTACCTGCTTGATAGGCACCAATAAACAAGCGAGCAGATATTCGGGCATGAACCAATGGATCTCTTAGATAGTTTTCGCCCACAGACTCATCATGGGATAAGCCCGATAATTTTAGTTCATTGTTTTGTGCAAAGGAGGGCCAAATAAGATTCATAAACTGACCTAATTTAATTTTTGCAGCCGAGGGTTCAAAGGCAAGTTTTAACCATGGACTAGTAACTACAACGCCTTTTACAGGTGGTCTAAATCTAATTACATAGTTTAAAACCAAATTACCTCCCAAACTATGACCATAAAGAAAAACAGGCATTTTAGGAAACTTTTGCATTATAATTTGCAGCAGCTCTGCTATATCGCTAAGCATCTTCCAATAAGAAGAAGTGTGACCCCTTTCTCCATGGGATTTTCCATGTCCCCGAAGATCTAAAGCCACCACTACAAATCCTGCTTCTGTAAGTGCTTTAGCAACATGTTGATAACGGCCAGAGTGTTCGCCTAGACCATGTACAATACAAATTATCCCCCTAGAATTACCCTCCGGAGACCATTCTCTACAGTAAAGACCAAGACCATCTTCAGTTTTCCAGAGAAATTCACCAGTTTTCATCATGTAACGCCCCCACAGTAATCAATCTATCTCCAAAGCTTTAGCTAAACACACTTTTCTCACTAGATTATTCTTCGTTATTTTCTTATCTCCTTCATTGATTATATAGCTAATAAAATTCGACGAATATAAAAACTACTTTTTTAGGAAAATAAAGTTAGTACGAACTTGTATTTATCTTAGAAAGGTTTTATTATTTTAAATGAGGTGATTAATCATGCAAACAGTCAAACTACCCTATGGACGAGGAACTGTAGAAGTCAAAATCCCTAAAAATCGACTTTTGGGAGTCTTAGAGTCAAAAGCACATAATTTCAAACCTGACTCTACGCAGGAAGAACTTGTTCAAAGTGCCCTTGATAATCCCGTCAATTCTCAAACATTAAGGGAATTGATGAAGGACAAGGAAAATGTTGTAATTATATCTAGTGATCATACCAGACCTGTGCCCAGCAAAGTCACTATGCCCATTTTATTACAAGAAATTCGTAAGGGCAATCCTCAAGCGAAAATTACCATCCTTATCGCAACTGGCTTTCACCGTTTAACCACAAGAGAAGAGCTAATTGATAAATATGGTGAAAAAGTTGTTGCAGAAGAGAATATTGTTATTCACGATTCGACTGACGAAAATTCTCTACTACACTTAGGTACTTTACCATCCGGAGGACCTCTTTGGATTAATAGAGCTGCTGTTGAAACTGATTTATTAATCGCAGAGGGCTTTATTGAGCCTCATTTCTTTGCCGGTTTTTCCGGTGGTCGCAAAAGTGTGCTTCCCGGTATTGCCGGAAGGGACACTGTTTTAGCTAATCATTGTGCGGAATTTATCTCATCACCCTTCTCTAGGACAGGAAACCTAAATGAAAACCCCTTACATGTGGATATGCTTTGGGCAGGAAAACAAGCAAAACTGGCCTTTATTTTAAATGTGGTTATTGACAGTGAAAAAAGAGTAATAGCTGCTTTTGCAGGTCACAGTGAAGACGCACATATAGAGGGTTGTAAGTTTGTCGAGGAGCTGGCTGCAGTCAAGGCTGCGCCAGCAGACATTGTTATTACCAGTAATGGTGGTTACCCGTTAGACCAGAATATCTATCAGGCGGTAAAAGGCATGACGGCAGCGGAAGCGACCTGTAAACAAGGTGGCGTAATTATAATTCTGGCAGCCATAAACGACGGTCATGGTGGAGAAGAGTTTTATCATTGGTTAGCCGATGCTCCTTGTGTGACACATGTTACTAAAAAGATCCTGGCTATTCCACGTCATGAGACTATTCCAGACCAGTGGGAAGCCCAGGTTCTAGCCCGTGTTCTTGAAAAGTACAAGGTTATCCTAGTAACCGCTGAGGGAGATCCTAAATTAGTAACTGATATGCATATGATGCATGCATCCTCTGCTGAGGAAGCACTAAAAATGGCAGAAGAAATTATGGGATCAGATAGCTCTATCACCGTTGTCCCTGATGGAGTATCAGTCATCGTGCAAAGTTAGGAAATTGCAAAACGGAGGTAGTTATCACTACCTCCGTTTCTTTATGACCATTTTCTTGGTAACTATTTAGTCTTCATAGTCCTCAACTGACCTTTTTCTTTAAGGCTAGTTAAATCATGAGCTTTGATTAGTTCAGGTGATACAGTGTACAAATCATCTTCAATATAAAGAAGTCTTTGAATCTGTTTCCCACCGTCGTAACCGTATCCGCTCCGATTATAGTCTGATTGGTTTAAATGACTAATTTTCCCCTTCAAATCAAAGCCTTTTTCTAAATCCAAGTTGTAAACGTAAGCTCCCGCAAAAGCAAACTCTCCATACTGAGGGAACCCAGCCGAGTCATACATGGTTTTAGGTGTATTCATAACGGTGATTGGAAAAGCAAGTAGGTTCTTTTCCTTAGAGAATAGCAGGGCTTTATGATTATATAAAAGCTCGGAGTCAGTACCTCTTCCCCCTATAATCTCTTTAAAAAGTTCCTTGGGCTTACTAACATCGCTCACATCAAAGAGAGCAATTTTCATGCCCAAATAGAAAGCCATGGGTTGTTCCTTGCCAAAGCCGTCCTTTTGCTTAACCTCTACAGTTTCCTTACCAAAACCGATTATATGATTTTCATCATAGGGATGAAGGTAATCACTATATCCCGGAATTTTTAAGGAACCTAAGATTTTTGGTGCGTTAGGGTCTTTCAAGTCAATTACAAAAAGTGGATCAACGGTCTTAAAAGTTACCATATAGCCCTTTTCGCCCATAAAGCGGACGGAATAAATTCTTTCTCCGGGAGCAATATTTTCAATTTTTCCGGTCTGCTTTAAGTTTGAATTTAAAATGTAAACGTTATTGGTGCTCTTTTGTTCTGTGCTCCAAGCATCACCTTTGGTAGTGGCAATTCTAAAATAACCGTTGTGCTCATCCATGGAAAACTGATTAATAATTGTTCCGGGTACTTGACCTTTAGTTAAATATTTGATCTGCCCTTCTTGTAAAGCGAACTTATAGATAGCAGTATCCACATTGGCTGGTCTTATTGGCATAATGTCAATTGCTATTTTTGAAGTGCTATCACTTTGATCCATTTGATCGCTTTGCACAGGCGTATTCGGCTTGTCTATTTCGCTCTTTTTGTCTGATTGCTTAGGCTTCTCATATTGGGGAACAGCCACATAAAGGTTATCCTTTGAGGCATAAATGTTCTGTCCCGCGCCTAAATAAGTGGATATTTCTACTTTCCGATCAGATTTAGCCAAATCAATTCCGGCTACCATTAAATAATTAAGCTCTACTGCTTCTGGAAAATAGCAGATATCTTGATAGGCAATCTGTTTAAGCTCATCACCGGCATTAGAATCACGATAAACAGGTACCGAAGGATCTCCACCCTGTTCTAGGATATGGTAATCAACATATTTATTAGCCACAAAGTAGACCGTTGAACCAATCTTTCTGGAGGATAAATAATGCCCTTCAAGCTCTACTTGCCTTAACTCTTTTATTTTAGTTTTATTACTGATATCATAAACAATTGCTTTTAACATTCCCCTCACTCTTGACGGCGGATAGATTTCTATTTCGGCTCCTTGGTCAGGATAAAGCTTTTTTTGCTCTTCCTTTGTTAGGGGTATCTCTTCGTTGCTGTTTCCAATGACTACTAAGTATTGATTATCTACATAAAACTCTTGGGGCCAAAACTCACTTTGAAAATTCAACTTCTTTACTACCTTCATATTGTCGCTTGGATAAACCTCTGATATAACAACCTGTTGCTCTTGGATCTGGTAGATATACTTGCCGTCAGTTTTTACCGTATCTGCTTCATCAACGCCTTGTACTTGAATATTGGTAGTTCCATAGTCAACATTCATTGAATTTTTAGTCGCTGAGTCAGCCATACCAGCCCTTTGAGTAGTGCCAAAGGTTGCAGCTTCTTCTCTAACAGAGCCCCATGCCCCACTGCCTTCTTTTTGGGCCTTAGAAAGTAAAGTTTTTAGCTGTGCTAAACTTTCCACCTTTGGTAAATCTGACTTCTCACCGTGCTCTGAGATAGTTGGTATCGCAGGGTTTGGTTTAGAGGGTGCTAACGTTTTAAGAGCAACAATATTTAAACCAATGACTAAAACAAAAACAAGAACACTTATGTATTTATTCATTTTTATCATCCTCCTTATCTGGATAGACGAGAAGATTTAATTTTTTGTTCCAGAGTTTTAATCCAATCCTAATATTTTTTCAATTAAGTCCTCTGTTAACTCTTCCTCTGAAAAAACAGGGATACCTTGTTCCTGTATAGCTGCTGTAGTTACCCCCTCACCGTTTACTAATGACTTTACGAAAGCTCCGTTATACAGATAGTGGACCCCACAAGAAGGGCTTCTCTCTTTCAATATGGCTGCTTTGATTGGTAAAATCTTTGTCATAACCATTACTTCTTCAGCACCCTGGATAAACTGTTTAGAAAGATCTGTACCTACTTTAGTCACCACTGAAGTATTTCCCTTTAAAACATCTCTCCCCGTTCCTCTAAATACTTCTGCTGGCTCTCTTGGAGTTGTTAACCCTCCTAGTTGCTCAGGGCAGATGGGAATAAATTTACCTAACTGACTATACTTTAGTATTAAATCATTGGCATTAGATTCACCATCATATTTTGTTCTTAAACCTAATAGACAGGCACTGACCAAAATCATTGTTCTCACCCTTTATCTCGATTATTGTGACTAGGTTGTTTCGCTCGGCGAAAAAACTTAGTGCTGGAAATAGAATAAATCATGAGGCCACACCAAATTAGACTGAAGCTAACTCCATGTATAGCTGTAAAAGACTCTTTATAAACTAAAACTCCTATGGCCAAAGCAATGGTAGGGGCCAGGTATTGAATAAAACCAATTGTCGACAAGGGTATTTTTTGCGCAGCAAGGGCAAACCAAAGAAGTGGTGTTGCCGTAGCTACCCCTGAAAAAACTAGTAATAGGGTTATATCCAGACTAGCTGCAAAGACACTCCCTGTTCCTTGAACTTCTTTAGATATTAAAAAAATCAGAGCAATAGGAGCAACAATAACTGTTTCTAAGGTTAACGCTATAATTGAATCTACGTTGACTAACTTTTTGACTAAACCGTAAACACCAAAAGTTAGTGCAAGAGTAATGGCAATCCACGGAATTCGACCATATTCAGCAGTGATAATTGCAACACCAATTGTGGCAAAAATAACAGCAATTGCTTGCCATTTGGTCAATTTTTCTTTTAACACCACGACTCCAAGCACAATACTTAGTAAGGGGCTAATATAATAGCCTAGACTTGTCTCTACGATGTGGTTATTGTTAACTGCCCAAATATACATAAACCAATTAGCACTTATAATCAAGGCACTAACAATAACAGCTAGCCTTTTTGACCGATTTTTTATAACCTCTTTAAATCCGTTCCAGCGCTTCGTTATGGTAACTATTATTGAGACGAACACGAAAGACCAAAGAATCCTATGAGCCAATATTTCTCCTGCAGGAACTACTTTTAAGGCTTTCCAATATAACGGTAAAACTCCCCAAACTATAAAGGCAGCCAGGGAGTAAGTTATACCTGAAAATCCTTCCTTGGTCTGAGTTACTTCTAAATCTTTTTCTTGATTCATTATTATTGCGCCTCGTTTCTAATTATGTGATCTAGGAGGTTTTCCTGGCACCTTTTTTACTGATTAAGCCCTGCTTACATTGTTTTTTAAAACACTCCAACAAATTCAAAAACTTGCGCCATTAAAATAGTTTCTTTTGTCAACGAAATGCCCTCTACCATGTTCTCCCACGCGATGCGATGATCTTCTTGAAACTTTTTAACATCATTCCCATCCCCTTCGCCTTCTACTAGACAAGGATCTGGATTTCCGAAGCTGGTTTCGAAGCTTTTTAAGATTCTGACATTACAGCGTGGCTGACCAAACTTATCTATAACTGTAACAATTTGGCCTTCACTTTCATAAAATTCTTTAATATCCACCTCTAAATATTGAACCTTAAAACCACAGGTGGCTGTTTTAACCCCATCTATTATTTGCTGTATTAGCATATCTCCTAAGCCTTCATCGTTTTCCCAGCCAAATTCCATTTTATACTTTGATATCTCCACTAGGTCACCTACTTTCCGTGCAAATCTGCGCTGCACATCTGATAATCTATCAGTTAATTAGTTCCTTCCTATAAAGGAATTGCCTCAACAATCTCCTTTGCTGATTCTAAAAGACTTGCGGGTACGAAGATATCTATCCCTAAACTTGACATGCCTGTAACAATGGTTAAATATTCACCCATTCCTTTATGTCTTTTTAAGGATGGAATACTATTTTGTTTTAGAATATCTTGAACAATTACTGCGTCTAGCTCCGTGTTAACAGTAATCAAAAATGCTTTATCTGACTGAGACAAAAGATCCACCTACCTTTATAATTCATATCCGTATTATATCATATCTTAGACGGAAACAATCAGAAGGAGATTATTCTGTTTTAGAATAATCTCCTTTGATTTACTATTTATTATTTATGATAGAGGCTCCAAGTGTTTAATACCACAATGGGGCTGCAGCCATGGCACAGCCGATTTTTTCCACTGTGTGTTCCACAGCTGATATTTTCAACTCTTTTAAGGTCATTTTTCTCATCGCAAAAGATTCTTTTACCATACTTTCAATCTTGGCCTCAACTTCCTGCTTACTAAACTTACCTACTAATTCCATAATTACGCCGAAGGTATCTTCTGATCTACCTACTGCAATGGCTGCCGCAATAGTTTCTCCAGGGATAGTACTCACTATAGAACCGTAGGCAGTAGGGGTTAGCGAACCCGGAGGAATCTGTAAGTTAGGTGCTAATTGAGCACCTGGTGGGAGAATACTACTTACCTTTAAAAGGTTTAAATTGCCGATTCCAGCTTGTAGTAAAGCGCCGTCAAAAGCAGTTAAGGAAGACTCTCCTTCTGAGGCCCCACTGGTTAGATAATATTTTGTTGGAGTTGGTAACATAGTTAATCTCCTTTCATATTTCAATCTAAATCTTAACCATATTTCTACCATAAAAAATTTCTAACATTTCTTTTTTAATTCTTTGTTTAATTTTACGACGATCTGCCGGTTTTAGCTGTTTTTTATCAGTACCAAACAAATAATGATCTAAATCAAATTCTTTTAAAAGCATCTTAGTATGGAAAATTTTTTCTTGATACACGTTAACATCAATCATCTGATAGGCATCACGAGTTTGACTAGACATATAGTTTTGAATTGAATTTATTTTGTGGTCAATATAATATTTCTTTCCATTAACATCACGCGTAAATCCTCTAACTCTATAATCGATAACAGCAATATCAGGCTCGAAACTGGTAATCAAGTAATTAAGGGCTTTAAGCGGTGAAATGTGACCACAAGTTGATACGTCGATATCTGCCCTAAAGGTACTTATTCCTTTATGAGGATGATTCTCCGGGTAAGTATGTACAGTTATATGGCTCTTATCTAGATGTCCGACTACAGCTTCTGATGAAGGACCGGGCGATTCATTGTTGTTAGTAATTACGGGAATTTCATCGCTCGTAACTTCATTTTCCGCCACTAACATAGTCACACTAGCTCCCTGTGGCTCATAATCTTGATTAGCAACGTTTAAAATATTAGCACCGATAATATTCGACACATCGGTCAAAATACTAACTAATCGATCAGCTTTATATTCTTCATCAATATATTTTATATATTCTTGGTGATGCTCTTGATTTAAAGCATAGCAAATGTCATAAAAGTTAAAGCTTAAGGTTTTAGTCAAATTATTAAACCCATATAACTTTAACTTGTTATTAATTGGCTTAATATCCATTTTTACTCCTTCCGCCCGTCAAAATTTATTGCCTTTGATTATTTTGTGATTTGTAGAAAATAATATACATTTGCACTTCTACTCTAGCCTCTGATACATAATATATGCATCAACAAAACCATCTTTTAAATGATTAAAAGCCTTGGGCAAAACGCCGATTACTTCAAAACCGCAACTCTTCCACAGTTGCAGGGCCCTATGATTAGTACCTACCACCAAGTTATATTGCATAGCTTTAAAGCCAAGTTTTTTAGCCTCTGCTAAGGCATGTTCGCACATTACTCTACCAATTCCTTGACTGCTGTATGTATTGCTAACAATATAGCCGGCATTACAGACATGTGAGCCCAAACCAGGTTGATTTGGCTTAATATAGTACGTCCCCACAATCTGCTCGTCCTTGATTGCTACATAAGTAGCCAAAGGCATGTCCATCCAAATAGTGAACGCTTCCTCTTTTGTAGTACTTGGAGAATAAGGATAAGTTTCCCCTCTCTTAAAGACTTCAGAAAGCATTGGCCATATTTTTTCATAATCCTCTTGTGTGGCACGTCTTATTTCTAGCATTTTCAAGCTCCTTTACTAATGACTGTCGTTATTTGAGGTTTTCTCTGTTCCATTGCAAACCACAATCAAAACAACGAAAATCTCTTGTTGGGTGTGGTTTCCCTCTATATACCCAGATATAAATAAGAATACCGGGTAAAATTCCCGACATTATTATTAACACCGCCCAAGCCACCCGCTGTAGAAAATAAAAAGCATTAGAAATTTTAGGCTTAAATACAACCCGCTTAGAACCACACCTTAAACAAGGCATCCATTCATAATGCCAAGGTTCAGGATGCGTGGTGAGAAAAGATTTAAACTCATCTGATAATTGGAAATCTAAATCATTCTTAGCCATAATTGCACCTCTTTATCTACTATAACATAATAAAAAATTAAATTAACAACAACCAGAAGAGGCATCCCTATAGTGAATAAAGAATGCTTGGTTTTATGCCTTACTACTTTCATCCCTATTAAAATTCCAGTTGCGCCACCAAGAAGGCCTAGAATAAAAAAACGCTTCTCCGGTACTCTCCACCGCCCTGATTTAGCTTGATGTTTATCAAATGAGGTCATTAAAAAACCTAATATATTTAGAGCTAAAAATGAAATATAAAAAACATTTTCCAAAATATCACTCCTGTAACTTAGTTATCTAAAAGATTAATGGCTTCTTTCTTGCACCCAACTCTACATACACCACATCCGTAACATTTTAAAGGGTTGATATAGCATTTAGAGTTCAAGTTTGAATACTCAACCGCTCCAAACTGGCACAATTTCTGACAGTTACGGCATCCCACACATGTAAGAGGTTCTATTTGGGCTAAGTATTCTGCTTTAAACATCACGTTCATTAAATC
>JUEG02000062.1_pt1 | contig 43152 bp, 84 predicted proteins | sample 432341 | NCBI WGS metagenome assembly JUEG02 (sample SAMN02953476, study PRJNA257561) | rock porewater metagenome | biome: terrestrial; feature: Opalinus Clay rock; material: porewater; isolation source: Opalinus Clay rock BIC-A1 borehole | place: Switzerland: Mt Terri URL, St-Ursanne ... | reverse complement strand
AGGGCGCTGTTCGATGCGAGAAATCAGATCAATAGAGGAAAAAGCCAGAAACTGCTCAAGTACAACCAGATGCTCAAGGTACTTCTTGGTTGTTTCCAGTGCTCTGCCCGAGTGCTCCATGGTCATGTAGAGGTTGGGGTAGTAAACCGGGATGTAGTCTTGCACCAGCAGCTTTCTACGAGCACCATTCACCACCTGCTCTATGATCTGGAAACCCATATTGCTCCCTCATAAAACATAACTTTTCTAAGTATAGTCAGGAATAAGTTAAGGTCAACGCAAAACCTAACGGTTTGCTTTCCAGAATTTAAGCGCTTGTCGCTACCATAAAGCATTGAAAACACAGGATTAAAGGCGAGTAAAACCATGTCCAAAAGTGACAGAGCAGGAAAAACAGGCTCTTGCGTGGATGGTTTACAGCGCTACACGGCTGTGACTGAGTACGTCAAAGGGAACGTCAAGCCGTTCGGTTATTCCGCCCAGGAGCTGCTGGGCACCCAGTTCTCACCGAAGCGCATTTACATGAAGGTCGCGATCCACGCCTACACCAAGCGTGCAGACCTGCTGGCGCACTATCTCGCATTGAATGCCGGTGGCACCCCTCACAGCGCCGAGGAAATCGAACGCGTTCGCGGCCTGCTGGCCCAGGCGCAGGGCTCTGCCTGATCCATCCGCGCCTGCTCCTGGCTCCCTGCTTTGGGGAGTCAGAAGTTGTTGTCCACCCCGTCTTTCTGCCAGTGACACGCCGCACCTCTGTCTGAATATAGGCGTATCCACTCAACATGCTTGCATTCACCAGCAGCCTCTAATGACTATCGAGAGAAGTTCTATGTCTGCCCGCCTGGATTCACTCATTGGCAACAGCTATTCCGTTGTGCAATTCGCCGATTTACCTGTGCCAAGCCAGTTGGCGATTGTCTGGTACTTGGCGGTCGATTGCGGCGCATGGGATGCCGTCGATTTGTCGTCATACAGTGCAGACCACCTACAGTCTTCGCTGATCGAGCTGCTACCAAAGTACGTCAATGAGTATGGCGCCGAACTGTTTGGCTCGGTTTGTCTATCCACTTCGGCCCTCGCCTCGGCAATTATGAAAGACGAAGAAATCGAAGGCAGTCATAGCAGCTGGGAGGATTACCACAAATGGTATCTGTCGTGCGGTGATATACCGACACACCCAGCAACTGAGCGTTGGCCGGTGCTGCTGTCCTCAGATGCTTACGAAACCATTCTGGATGGCTGGCATCGCTTTCACAGCTACGTCCGCGACGGCGCAAGCGAGATTCAAGCAGTCTTCAATGTCTCGGATCATCATTTGCGGGGAGCTGAGTGAGCCCGCCGCGAGCCCGCCTCGCCCCCCGTTCTGGGGAATAAGGATTTCACCGCTGCTTGCCGTGACACACCGCCCCAATTGCAAGAATAGGCACATCAAGAAATCACGCCGGCACGCGCCGGCAGAGGAATCCTCATGAGCAGCGCCTACTTTGCATCCTTCATCCTGCTGGACGTGATCATCGACGGGCCGGGCGAGTACCTGACGCGAGGCGGTGAGCGCGTGACGATCGATCAGGCATCGACTCGCCACGACTTCGGATGCAGCGGTCGTTATCCTGGCTGCAACACCCAGGATCATTGGCACAAGAGCGGACGCCTCTCCGCAAGCAGCCAATCCAAGAACGACATTGTTGCTCGGGCATAACGGTCATGGCTGACGGAATCAACATGCGCAGGTATGGCCTCACCCGTATTGCCAGAACGATGCACGATGGAAAACCCCTCTCCATGGCGCTCAAGCCCGGAACCACTCTCTAACCAATCGACACACGCACCGAGGCAAGATCGATGGAACATCAGCCGACGCAGCCCCAGAGCAGTAAGCGCTTCTCTTTCTTCTACGGCGCCCACAACGAGCGAGCCGATTTCGTGCTGGCGACCGAGCACGATGCCGTGTTGATGGAAAATGCACGGCTCCAGGGAGAAATTGCTGCGCTGCGCCAGCACAAGAATGACTACATGGAGGCAGCTGAACAGACGCGGCAAGCCCTCACTTCCGATATTGATCATTTGCGCCCCAAGATCGGAATGCTGGTCGCACAGTTCCAGGCAATACTCTCCGACCCGCAGAACCTTCCACACGGGTACGAAGTGCCGGACAAGGTGCTGAAAGCCATGCAATGGCTTGCTGCTTTTGCAGCCGGCAACCCTAATTCCAGCTTGTCATTCCAGACTCGCGTCCTTCCCTGGCTGCTGGAGTGCTTTGGCGAGGACATTGCCTATGACGGAATGGAGCGCAACCATCGCTTCCTAGAAGAATCGCTGGAGCTTGTGCAAGCTTGTGGCTGTACTGAGGCCGAAGCCCTCAAGTTGGTCAGCTACGTGTTCGGGCGCCCCGTGGGCGAGCGCTCTCAAGAGGTCGGAGGGGTCATGGTGACGCTCGCTGCCCTGTGTCTCGCGCATGGCCTCGACATGCACGGGGCCGGCGAAACAGAGCTGGCCAGGATCAGCCAACCGGAGACGATTACTCGAATCCGCATGAAGCAGGCCAGCAAGCCCGCAATGTCCCCGCTGCCGGGGGTCTATCCAGAACGCCAACCAACAGGAACTCGCGATGAGCACCAGCAGTAATCGGGATCGCGACAGAAAACTGATCTGCATCTACTCCCTGGCCCTGGACAAGCCCTTCTGGGACGCAGTGGCCCTTATCCTGCTCATTGTGGGCATCATCAATCTGCTCGCGGGCTACAGCCCTGCTTTGTGCTCAGCCCTAATCGCGGCAGGCCTTGCCATGCTTTTCGCCTCCTATCAGTTTGGCAGGAAGGCTACTGCATTCCTGGATCAGGAGGCTGACTTGAGCGCCTACCCTGACCAATGCCCTCCCGAGAACGAAGTCACGCTGCTCACCCTCGGCATGGACGAGCATGGACACAAGCTGCGCCTGCTGGTCGATGGGCGGCAGAATTGACATCCTCCCCCACCTTCGCGCTCAGCGCTCAGGAAGGGGATTCCTTTTCAGGTGTTAGCCGATCACTCGGCTAACAGGTTCCTGCTGCTGACGGCCTTACAGCGCCATTCACTTCACAGGCTAACCGGGCCATGTCCGGCCCTTCGTTGCTAAGGTGGGCCTCGCCCCGGCGAAGCACGTTGATCGCACCGACCACATCCGCGTTATTCGCATAACCGCACTGCACGCACCGGAACTGTGCCTGGCTCTTGCGGTTGTCTGCACTGACGTGCATGCAGGCCGGGCAGGTACGGCTGGTGTTATGCGCCGGCACCACGAACAGCCATCCACCGTTCCATGTCAGCTTGTAATCCAACTGGCGGCGAAACTCGTACCATCCCTGGTCAAGGATCGCTTTGTTAAGGCCTGACTTGGCTTTCACATTGCGGCCCGGTTGCTCAGCCGTACCGGCAGCCGATGCGCTCATGTTGCTGACCTGCAAGTCTTCGATACAGACCATCGCGTGGTTTTTGCTGATGGTCGTTGAAGCTTTGTGCAGGTAATCGCGGCGCACGTTGGCAATGCGGTGGTGGATGCGCTGGACGCGGGCCTTGGCCCGTTTCCAGTTGTTGCTGAACTTGGTTTTTCGGCTCATGCCCTGCTGCGCCTTGCGCAGCGCGAGCTGGTGCCGCTTGAAGCTATTCAGCGGTGCGGTGTAGTTGCCATCGGAGAGGGTCGCGAATCGCTCGATGCCCATGTCGATGCCGACAGCGCTGGTTGATTTTGGCAGCGGGTTTTCAACTTCGCGCTCGGTCTGGAAGCTGATAAACCAGTGGCCAGCATCGAAGCCTACGGTGCAGTTTTTCACTTCGCCCAGAATGGCGCGGGACTGGCGGAACTTGACCCAGCCGATGCCGGCTGGAAGTTTTACCCGGTTGCCGTCAAGGGCGCAGTATTTGGGGAAGTTTACGAAACGCACGCTGTCCCGGCTGCGGCCTTTCTTCTTGAACTGCGGCCTGCCGGCATCGGCCACCTTTTTAAAATAGCGCTGCCAGGCAGTGTCGAGGTCTTTGAGCTTCTGCTGTAGGTTGTCGGTGTAGGCGTCTTTCAGCCACTCGGTATCTGGGCTGCGCTTCCAGGCGGTGACCCACTTGGCCATCGTTTCGTAGCGGGGCACGAACTGGTCTTCGGTGGCCAGCATCTGATTGCACTCGCTCAGGGCTTTATTCCAGACATACCGGGCATGACCACACAGCACACGCAAGCGGGCGCTTTGCGCCTCGCTGGTGTCCAGTCGGTATTTGAAGCCCTGGCGGATGATCATGAGACAATCATAACAAATACTGTTCATTCATACAGCATAATAAGAGTGCGGCAATGGTGAAATCGAGCAGGGCTGACGCCCTGCGCCGCATTCACCCCACACCTCCTTCGGTGTGGGTACCCTGCGGAAAGAAGGATGGGTTCGGGTGGGCTTCAAGGACGTGGCCAGCATGATGCGTGGTCAGGAACTGATGGAGCGGCTGCGCCAGCGTGATGCCCAGAGAGCCAACACCCCACGCAATGAGTCGTGATCGAGTGCTTTCCACGGATCGGCCATCGGGCCTTTGGCCGTTCACTGACATGGTGCTCAACCAGCTGGATGCACTGGGCTGGCCAGTGCTCAGGATTGATGCTCACGACGACGAGGATGGTGCTGACTTCCTATGGGGGGGAACTGACGCCCGAGCTTGATCTGTCAGCCGGTGAGTACATGCGCATCGACCATTCCGCAGGGCGATACTGCATGACGTTCGGTCAGCGTGCCCATTACGGTGGCGACCCTACATGGGGCGACGGCTACACCCACCTACTACCCTCACCAGAGCATGCGTTGCTGGTTGCAACTGAGTTTTGCCGGCATTTCTCGAATGCCAAAGCCGGGGACGACGCTCATGACTGAGCCAAGCAGAGCGTCTGAATTGTTCGACGCCGCTGACAAAGAATTGGCAGCAATGATGCAGGACGCCCTGCGGTGGCGGTATTATGCCGCCAGGGTCGCAGCCATGCTGGGTGTAAGCATCGAGCAGATGGCGCGGGAGGTTGACGACGCGATTGAGCGTGATCGCGCAGCGGAGCAGGCAAACAGGCCTGACTCAGCGCCCTCCGAGTAAACAGCGGCCCTCCCCATTCCCGCTGTTCAGGCCCAGGAGTCTGACTTGAACCTATTTGATGAACCCGTGAGCCTTTTGGGCACCAAGCTGGTGCGCGAATTCGCCAAGCAACTGGAGTCGATGCCCGAGGACTGCCGTCTACCCCAAAGCTCCTTCGACATATGGTCGGCGCCGCTGGCTGAAACTAACGCTTCCGAGTCCCAAATGGAGGTTTTGGGAACTTGGTACGCCAAGCACCACAAGACCTGCCCCTCACTGCCCTACATACGGCATGCGGCTATAACCCTAGTCTCAGTTGGAGCGCTACCAGATCACCGGATCGCCAGTCGGATCGAGAGCGATGCGCTCGCAATCCTCAAGACAGCTGAATTACTGGGCATGTCCGCTGATGATTGTGCAAATGCGCTCATCCTTGCTGGCACCCTCGCTCACCTATCGACCTACCGGCGCCGTCACCCGAATGTTGATCGTGCTTACCTGAGAATGGAGATTGAGGGCATTGCCAGAACGTGTGACTACGTTGCAGACGAGATTCTGGATGAGATACAGCAGAACAAGGGCGATTTGCGTGCCCTACGTGAGTACCTGTTCGACCTGCCCAGTGCGGGGACTGAAAACACTCAAGCCCAGGATTAGGATTGGAGAACTCGCTTGGCCAGGAAGCGGAAATGGGTGGATCGCCGCTGTTGCGACTGGGATACCTTCCTCACCAGCTTGATGGCCGCTGCCCAGCGCTATCGGTTTCCGTTGATCCTGGTGAACTGGTGCGAGGCCCGCAGCTATTGGCGACGCCATAGCTGCACGGGTGCCGAGGTCATCCAGATGCAGCGTGCCCGCGAGGTCAATGACGGTCAGTACATCCTGTCCACCCCGCCTCGGCGCCGAGGTTTCAGGCGGGGATAGCAGCATCGAGCAGCGGCAGCGCCGGCTTGCTTACCTTCATTTCCAGAATGTGCTGCGGCAGGTTGGCGACATAGAGGTTCATGTGCGCCAGAGGCGACGGCGCATTCATGATCGCCAAGACGACAGGCTGGTAAGCGGGGCTCAACCCGGCCAGCACACGGTAGCCCGTCATCATCACAGCCTTATCGGTGCCATGGATTCTCGCCGCCAAAGCCATCGCTGTGATTGCGGTGAGCAGACAAACCCGCTTCGCGGGCATCGGAGTTTTCGTTGATCCCAACATTGTCTCAGCTCGCGTTATGCCCAGTGAGGGCCTGGAGCAGCGCCTGCAATTCAGGCGATAGTTCCTTAGCAGCTACAGCGTCATCCCCCCGGTCACAGGGGTGGACCTCAACTCGATCAAGCGCTTCCCGCAGAACCTGCTTGGCAGCATGCTCCAACGGGCTTGAGCCCTCACCAATGCCTGCTAGCAGGTCGCGCTTCACTGTGCGACCGGCGTTGTCATCGAGCGGCCAAGGCACACGGGCATCCATTGAATATCGCTCGGCATCAGCCTTTGCGCGGACTTCATCAGGAAGCTCACCAGCTTCTACGCGACCCTCCCGCAGCGTCCAGCCAGCTGCACTCACTTCGGTGATGACGTAGCCATTTGACGTTATGTCTCGCTGAACAAAGCGATCCGTGACGAGGCTTGGTGAGTATTCGCGGTTCTGATTGGTGACTTGCATTCTTGAGTTCCTAAAGGCATCGCCCCGTTTCTGATGTACTCAGAATGCCCATGATTCGCTTGTGTCACTGCCAGTCGGGAAAAATCCTCACGCCCGAGGATGGGGGCTCAGGCTGGGGCTGAACCCTTGCTTGCCTAGCGAGGCGACACTTGCTGCCGGATTCGATCAACCATGGAGCTGATGTGCTCCCAGGACTTTTGATCCAGCACTGCACAGACATGACAGGCAGTGCTGAGCAGCCCCGGCTCAGTGACCTCGGAGGCGTGCTCGTCATACATGGCCTCGACCAGCTCCAAGTTGGCGTCTGCGTTGTCCATCATGCTCAGAATGTCGGCCACATGAGCACCATTTTGACGCGGGAAGCGGTCTAGGAACGATTCACGCTCAGCGCTGGTGAGAGCCTTGTCAGCGGCAATGAAATAGATGGTTCGCTCAGTGCTAGCGGTCATAACGCCTCCTTTGTAGTTCCGCGTAGTGCCAAGGATAACGGCCTTGTGAGCAATTCTAACTCCTTGCTTACACCTTCCGAGCCTCCCGGTTTGCAAGGCAGCCGTTCCCGCTGCTTTTCCATTTCCCAGTGTTGGTATTGGGGATTGTTGGGCTTTTGCAGTGTGCAGCGCTGACACCCGATTTCTGCACTCATGATGTGCTCACCAAAGACAGGAGGGCACTCCCCATGAGCAACGACAAATTCACCCGCGCCCAGATCGAAGCCGAAGGCGTGCGCTGCAAGTTCAGGAGCGCGGGCGCCGAGCGTGACGGCTGGATCATGCCGGATGGCTCTGGCGTCGATTACGCCGACAATACCCAGCGCATCTATGACCCCGAGACAATCTCGACAGACAATGCAGATGGCCTGTTCCTGGCCCGCAGCGCAGTCGCTGAGCTGATGTTCGCCACTACCGACTTCGGCTACGTCTACACCAAGTCCATCGGTTGGTTCGCAGATGGTGATGATCTGATCCGCGTCTGCAACGCCAAGCGTGGGGATACGCACATCGAGGTCGAGGTGATCGTCCGCTTCATCAAAGACTCGGCGAAGGCATTCTCGGCCCGCCAGTTCAACGTCACCGACGCACTCGACGAGAGCGCGAACTGGGTGCCGGCCTATACCCAATGGCGGCACGGCGGCTGGTATGTTCGCAACGTGCAGTACCCGTCCGGGGGCTGCGGCTGCGTGAGCAACAACTACGATGACGGCGCGTGGCGCATTGTGTGTGATGGGCGCCGGCAAGCGCTCGGCGAACCCGGCGACTTCGTGTTCAAGACCCGTGATGAAGCGGCCCGCGCAGAGCGCGAGCTGGTTCGCCAGATGACCCTCGACAGGCTGTCTAAGCGTGCCGATCAGCAAATGGCAGCTTGAAAGCTATGCCCACAACACGCCCGCTTTCGGCACACCATGGCCATGCCAAATCACGGAGAACCACCCATGAAACACTGGCTCAAACTGCTCCTACCCAAGAACGCTGACGCCCGCAACTTGGCTCAAAGCATCGAAGATGCCGATGAGCGCATCGCCGGGTTGAAAGAGCAGATCATCGCGGTGCAGGCACGCCGCGATGAGCTGGAGGAAGAAGCTCGGACGATGGCAGCTGATGCCCTTCCAGAGGGCAAGCTGGAGCAGTTGCTCTCCGCCAACGAGGCCTCGATTCTCGCGGCCTGCGAGACTAGCGCCACGATTCTTCATACCGACCTTCGCCGCCTGTTCGCGGAATCCAGCCCATTCCTCAGCGAGCTTGCACAGCCGGACATGGACAAGGCGCTGTCGATTCGCGACAACGTTTCCCGCTGGCTATCCCGCTTCTGAGAGGCCAACGTCATGGCAAGAGCAAGACTCCACCTGATCTGCGGGAACTGCGGTTGCAACGATATGTGGGGCTACCGCATAGAGCCTCAAGGCACGGACATTGACGGAGAGCTGTTCCCAGCCGTCTACCTGTCCTGCGGCAACTGCCACACGCTTCACGACCTCTCGGACACGGCCAAGAACTCCAACCCTGGTCAGAGGCTTTCGAGCCACAATGAGGGGTAGCTGCATCCACTAGCAGCGCTGGGGCAGCGCTGTTATATTCATGGCTCTCGCGCCGCACCTCGACTGCGCAACCAGTCGATAGAAGCGATACCCGAAACTGAGACGGCTAAGTTAGGGAGTGCCCAGGAAGAATGGGGGCCGGTGACTTACTGGAAACCCGGCAAATCAAGGCCCGCGCAAGCGGGCTTTGTTTTTTCTTGTACCTTGCGCCTGCATCCCTCGGGCGCCAGCTTTGGAGTCGAGCATTTCCCTGCCCAGCCTGCTCCCTGGAATGACACAGCCAACTGCCCCTGATACTGAGCACATCACAAACAGCTCAGCAGGAGCACCAAATGTCGAAGCAGGTAATCACCCTCCCCCTCGAAACCTACGGAATGGATGACCTCAGTGCCGAGCTGACGCCGGAAAAGGTGGTTGTTCAGTTTTCTGCTGCTACCGTGGCTGCTATCGAGAGCTTCACCCAGATGCTGAATAGCGATAAGCGCATCAAGTCTGTGAGCATCGACCTCGGGGCTGATGGTTTTGAAGCAGCATTCATCAACGAGGACGGTGACGATACGGGCCTGGATGGGGTGCTCGATCTGGAACTGTTCTTGGACGCCTTCAATGAAGGGAGCCACATTCGCCTTGTCCTTTCTGGTTGCGATACCGATGTTGAGGACGATCAAGGCGACACCTGCTGTGTCACGGGTGAGTTCTTCGCCAACATTCCTGTCGCAGCCATGCGCGATCAGCTGCAAGTTCGCTAATTGCTAAACGGAGCCCCCCATGAATCTCACCGAAGATCAGCAACTTCGTTTGGTGTCTGTGCTCGGCTGCTTGGTTGAATCGGCCAAGCCCCTAGAGCACTCTCAGTCCTGCACCTGCCAGCTTTGTCAGGACATTCAGTCAGCTCAAGCAGTCCTGGATGAGGTTGACCCTCAGTAATCCACACGAAGCCCGCGCAAGCGGGCTTTGTCTTCTCTGGGGTGGCAATGGCTCGGTTCTGAGATTGGGCATTGAGGAAGTTGCCCGGCTGGCGATGACACGTCTTTGCAGCCCTGATGATGGCCCCATATCCATCACACAGGGCAGCGAAATGAACTGGCAGCAACACAGCATCGATCTGATCGACCTCAAGGGCATCCAGTGTCGATTCACCTCCAACGGCTACGCCACCCTCGGCTGGATCATGCCGGACGGCGCGGGTGTATTTCATGAAGGGGGCGTGATCGTTGAGTGCCAGCCCGAAACCATCGTGACCGATGACCCGGAAGGGCTGCGGCTCGCTCGCGCCGCCTCGGCAAGCAATCATTTCCAGCGTCATGACCAAGGGTACAAAGTTGCTGATGCCGCAGAGTGGGTGCCGACTGGCGATAAGTGGGTCAGGCAGTACCGTGTCGGCCTCGCCGACCAAGAAGGGACGCTTAGCGTACACGTCCAGTTCAAGGCAGGCTCAGCTGAACTTCTTCGCTTCTACACCGAGTTCGTAAGCGATCCACGCCCCGCAAAGACGGCAGCCGATCCCGTGCGCCAGGGACGAATCGGTGCGGCCTATTCAGCTGGGGAAGTTGTCCGCAGTGCCTCGGGGCGACTCTGCACGCCGTTTCCCAAGATCGACCTTGGTGGCGAGCGCAAGGCATCCAACACCCTCAAGCGCGTCGATCAGTGGCTGATGCAGAACGCCCTGGACGAGGCACAGGCCCGAGGCGATGAGTTCAATGCGCTCCAGTTCCGAGCCAGCTTGGCCAAGCCCCAGCAAGCGGACAAAGACTGTGCCGAGCAGTACCTGTTCGGGCAGCAGCCTGCGGTGATCCCCTCACCCCTGAAATTCCTCACCTGCAACGGTTAAGGCTGCCGCTGACCGCAACCCTGCCCCATTGGCGGCAGGGTTTCCGCGCCCCAGTCTTTGGCTCGGCGATTTTCCAGCTCGACCGCTGACACAGCTTCCGGGGCCACAGAATGTGCTCAACCCACCTGAACAGAGGCAACGCCCATGGCTGCTACCGCCAGCACAGACCTACTGACCCGAGTCAACGCCGCCCTCCGCAAGCCGCCGAGGATCGTGAGCCAATTCCTGAACGCTGGCCTTGTCGCCGCAGTTCATGGTGCTGGCGCAACCTCCGCAATCGGCGGGGCTCCGGCTGGGGGTTCGCCCAAAGGCTGGTGGAGCAACGGCGTCTACTTGATGTTCAAGGATCAAGCTATTGCGTGTCGTTCAAGCGGTAGCCGTGCGCTGCTGGTGCTGGAATGCTGTGCCGCAGCTGTCGCCGGCTCAGGGCTTGTTATCGGTCTTGAGGCTGTATCCGTGGCCAGTCTTGACTGAGCCGAAATCTTCAACACAGACGCCTGGGTGATCACTATCAGGCACCGCTGAGGGTCATGCCGTGGGGCACATCGAACACTACGAGTTCACTGATATACGGTCGGGTGCCAACGGCGTGAGCTACACCGCCCCGACCGAGGCTGAGTTACAAATCAAGTTGCAGGTCAAAGGTGTTGTTACGGGATATAGCGGGCCGTTCATCAAGGTGGTTCGGGCCTTCCCGCCTGCACCGCCAGCATCTGTGCTGCGTGATCGAGCAGAGCGCGAGAAATACGGCTACGCCGATGGTGAGGTTCAGTGGTAAGCGGGGGTCGAGATTCCGGCCCGACTGCCGATTGTTCTGGATCAGGCTGCCCAGTTCCTAGCCATGGCTTTGACGACTTACAGCTTGGTAGACCGAGCAGCGATGACACAGAGCCCTTGGCCTGATGATAGCTCCATCAACCGGAAGCCCGTCACCAGGAGCTAAACATGATTACGCAAGCCGAACAGCAGTACCCCCTCCGCAAGCCAGTGCGTGCAGTTGCAGGGCAGTGGACATTCGTTGACAGCACCACCTTTCATGCCCACCTCAAGGCGTTCCCGCATGTTGTCGAGCGCAATGTTCCTCAAGCCCATAGCTGGGAAGTTGAGCACTACGCCATCTACGAGGACAGCCGGGTACTGATTGCCTGCTGCGATCCGATGGACGTTACTCAAGGCTTGCAGATTTTCACGCCGGTTGAGCCGATCCGCAGTCACTGACGCGGGAGCTTACCCCAGCAACACACCGAACTACCTACACGCGGACACGCTCATGATCACCACAAACACCCGCACCAAAGACCCCGAAGACGTTGGCCTGCTGTTTCATTCGATCCTGCGCTACGGCGAAGCCAATTCCGAGCGCCTTGATCTGTCGATCATCGCCATCGGCTACGCAACGCTGATGAGACACGCTGATCAAGCGGCGCAGGCTCTGGCTGAGCTTCATGAGGATGAAGGCCCGGAGTGGGATGGTTGCGTGTGGCTGGAGCGGCTGGAGGACACCGAGCACGGTAGCCTCGCCCAGATGCTGTATGCCGAAGCCCCGGACGTGCGTGGCGCAGTCAAACGCTGGCTGGACGCACTACGCTAGCGACCCTACCCCTGCGCCGGGATGGCGCGGCCACACCAAAGGCTACTGGCTCCGCCAGTGGCCTTTTTTTGTCTGCTGGCTTAGCCGGCGCGGCTTTCGATTCTAGTTATGGGGATCGGGGATTTGTCGAATGGGGCCGCTGACACATCGAATCCCCCCATATCGTGGCTACATCCCAAACACACCGATAGGTATGAATCATGAGCCACGCAGTAGCCCGCGCATTGACCCTCGCAGCCACCCATTTTGTGGATGGCCACCTGCTCAAGTTCGACGCGGACGAGGTTTACCCGCGCCTGAAAACGCTGTCCCAGGAAGGCAATTGCCTTCTGGCGAGCGAAGTTCGTGATTTCACTATCAGCCCCGATTACCAGCACCTGACCGTCACGGAGCTGGTGGAGCGCATCGAGGTGACGGCCAACCAAATGGTGGTTTTCGGGGAACTGATGCTGGAAGCCGCACATGCGGGGTTGGTGGAAGCTGCTTGTGATGACGAGTTGGACTCGGATGCAAGCGCTTGGCACCTGCCGAGCTTGGCCGAAGCCCACATCTGACAGTCCTTCACTACCGAGGAAACCTCTATGCCCTGCTTTGCATTCCAGATCAGTACCGAAGACGTGGAAAACGTCCTTCGCTCCTACTCGCTCCGCGTCACCAACACCAAGGGCCAGTCCTTCGAGCACATGGCCGAGGAACTGATCGACGAGCTGGATCATGAACGCATCGAGCGTGCCGCTCTCGCGGCATCCACCGATCTTGATGAGCAGACCACCGCTACCTACGAGGCAATCAAGAACAACCTCGTTGAGCTGGGCGTGCTGGAGTTCTGATCCTACAGTCTGGCTGACCAGACTGACTTTGCCGGTTCCTGGCTTGGAGCTTGACTAAGTTTCCAAGCCAGCCCGTGACACTCGGGCACCAGCCAGAGAATTAGCGCTACCAAACACATTCGAGGAACACCAAATGGCGACAATCTGCGAGTTCGGCACGGCCCCTGATCTGGCCAAGGCCGGCTTCCAAATCACAAGCACCACAGTGGGTACTGACGCCAGCGTCATGGCTGAATACGAAGGGTGTGATGTATGCCTTGTGCGTGGCCCCGCGATCTTCGGTGATGACGGCAAATTCGAGTGGGCGGTCATGGGTCGTGTGCAGTCGGTGCAGGTTAAGCACTGGGAAGGCTATTCCGATAGCGGCAAGCCATTTACGCACCAAGTGGACGTTGACGACCAGCGCAGCAGTAATGGCCAGCTTTACCTCACTGTTGGTGCCCTCGAAGGCCATGTATACGACATGCTTTCTGCAACTGCCGAGATAAGCACCAACCCAGAAAACGGAATAGATCATGTGCCAGTCATCCACATCCACTTCGATAGCGATGCCTTGGCGTTCAGCGCTTTTAAGGTGAACGACAAGATCGTTCTGCGTCTTGAGGAAGGCGTATCCATGGAGCAGTTCTACAGCCCTGCTGGGCGTATGTATTGGGTCGATTGAACACCTCTGACGGCCCCAAGATTCGGGAGTGGCGTTTCTAATTGCGCTCCCGATGACGCCCGGTCGCCAGTCGAAGCTTGAAGGCATACCAATGAGCGTCACTTCCGAAATGACAGTGACGTGAAACTGGTTCGAGGCACTGCCATCGCCGGTTGTGATGGCGCTGCGAGTTTGCCTTGATGGTTCGTGCTTAGGGCTGGCCTCGATTCCCTGGATTGGGTTCCACGACTTTCATGCTGCACCGATGACACGGCGGCATTGGCCTGATGATGAACTCACTTAAATAGCACCCATGAGGATTGCCCGATGAGCCTGATAAAGACCGATTCCCAGATTGACCAAGCTGCCGTTGCGATTGTCGAAGGCTCCCTGCCGTATCCTCGCGAGCTGCTTGAGCAATGCACCAGCCTGGAGTTGCCGCACATCATGGTAAACGGCGATGTTTTCGGGCCGGCACCTGATAACGCAGCAGCTTTCATGCAGTACGGGCCTGACTGGACAGGGCTGGCCGTCAGTAGCCGTTGTGGCGGCACCAGCTACTGGCTGTACTACCGCTGCCAGTTGACTCAGGAGCGTGCGATGGCCTGCCTGGGGCCGCAGCCAAGCGTGGGAGCAGCAATTGAAGCTGCTGTGCAGCATGTTCGAGCCGACCTCGAATACTGGAACAGCAAGCGAACAGCTGCTTAACACGATCCGCCCCGGATTGGCCGGGGCACCACAACCCAAGCGTTAGAATGAGCACCGAAACCATGATGGGCAGATTCACACCGCAAACGCTGCCTCGCTTGATCGATTGCGAGTCACCGAAGCTGATTGCAATGACTACCAGCCGTGGCCTGCACGTTTTGAAAGTCACGCATTACGACTGCGATGACGAGGACAGCAAGCCCCATTGGAGTACAGCTTGCAGCGAAGGCTGGCAGGTTGATCCTGTTGAAATCCTCTGGTGGGCCTACGCAGACGATGTGCAAGCGCTGGTCGAATCGTCCCCCGTTCTTGATGCACAAGGAACCACAAAGTGAGCGCTGAACAAACACTCCAGCAATACCTGATCAGCCTGAAAGAAGGCGACGTGGTTTACCGGGAGTCCGGGGCAAACAGCGTTGATCGCGTCCGCGTCTCCCGGACTACCCGCACCCAGATCATCTTGGTTACGGGTGGCCGGTATAACCGAACTACTGGCGCCTCCATAGGCAGCACCTCGGGCTGGGAGCGCAGCGTGATTATGCAGCCCACGCCTCAGATCAAGGCCAAATGGCAACGGCTGTATCTGGCCAAATGGGCGTCCAAGACGCTGCCTGGGATTTTCCAGTCTTTGACCCAGGAACAGCAGGCGGAGCTGTATCGCCAGATCAAAGCAATGGAAGCGAAGAACAAGGGCGTTGATGATGGCCAGCCGGTTCCCGGCACCGATAATGAATCACCTATCCCCTGTGAGGACTGACACTTATGAAATTCGTACTGCTGTTCACAGCCGTGATCAGCACCAATGACGGCGCTGCACTGACGAAGCTTTCACAAGAGTTCGACTCCAAGAAGGCCTGCGTTGCTGCAATGCAGGCAGACTCGGGACAGCAAGTGGACACCGCGCCGGAATACCCAACAGTGCGCATGGCCATCGCCAGCCGCTATGCAGACAAATATGCGGAGTCCAACTACCAGCAGTGGGTATGCGTACCGAAGGGCGATTAGCCAATCGGAGCAGGCCTGTGCCGGCCACATAGCTAGATTGACTTCATTTCCCGCGCATGCGCGGGTTTTCATGCCCTCACCCGGCTATCTGCACCGGGTTGAGTGGATTATCGCCTCTCCCGAAGCCTAGTATTCCCTGCCAGCTTTTAGCGTATCACTTTCACCCGGAGTCCCCATGTCACCCTCCATGAGCGATATTGTTCAAGTCGCAGTCCTGGCCAAGCTCAACGAGCTGGCAGCACTACCAGTGGGGTTCAGGAGCGGGCGACGCCTGACGGCTGACGACCTGCGCCGCAGCGGGTACAACTTCAATGCGGAGCAGCTGCATGACGGCCTGTCTCGCACCTTCACGGACTTGGCAAACAGACTCGGCGTGGAGTTCTTCATGGGCCTCCCGGCTGCACTGCTGGAACAGTTCACCTTCATGAGCATCATGCGCAACGAAGACACTGCCGGCATGCTCAAGAGCCTGATCAACAGCTTCATGATCACCTACGCGACACCGGAAACAGCAGCATCCTCCTTCTCTCACCTGGAAGGCTTGGAAACGCTTCGGGCGGAAGTGGCGAAGTCCCGCAGTCTGACTCCCGCGACACTCACTCCCCACCCTTCGCAAAGCCGGCACTGAACCATATCTGAGTGATTCTGGAACCCCATATTGGGGGCTGGCGACTTGATGAGCTAGCCGATGACACGTCGCTTCCGAAGTGAAGATTGCTCCCACATCAACGCATGAGGGATCGCTACCATGTCCATCGCAACCCAAGCTCTTATCGCAGCTCACACACCGCTGGCCGTCCTGTCGGAAGTCCTTTTCGCCGTAGGCGATGAAGTTAAGGCCCGGAACCCGAACCTGCCCTTCTGGATGACAGTAGTCTCGGTGAACCCACGTACCGGCTTCTGTCGGTGTAACTTCGGTGCGTCTGCCAACTATGCAGGCAACTTCCATCAGTCGGAGCTGCGATTCAATCGTGGGACCGAGTATGCGCAGTCAGCAGGTTGAGGGTGGCCACCATGATTCCGAAATCACTTGGCTGGCTTGGGAAGCAGGTTCGCAGCGCTGACGGCAGACTGGGTAGAATCACGAATGAGTTCGTCGGCTTGGGATTCGTGACCCTCACACTGACGCCGGAGAAAGGAGCAGATGAAGTGGTCACGCTTCTGCCTGACGGCAGCGCCAGCGGCAGTAGCGGCTGGCAGTGGCTGTGCGACAACTTCACTGGCGGGCCGCGCTGGCTTGCCCTCGGCAATCAGCACTGAGGCAACCCAGACGCACTGCTGCATAGGCATTGGGGGGTGATCCGACTATCCTAGGCCCAGCACAGGTAGCCCCGAGCGGCTACCTTCTTTCCGCTGCACCGTCAGCGCCTACGATTGGAGCCCAGCCATGAGTACGCCGCCATTCAAGGCCACGATCACCATCACCATCGAAGGGCCATCACCTGATGAGTTCGGGTTGGCCTTATCGAACGCAACGGACTCGCTTGGCTTCGGCAGCGCTGGGAATGGCTGTACCCCAAACGGCACGGCCTATCGGTACGAAATCGACTCCAATCTTCCATCCGAGCCGATGACCCTGGATCGACTTCTCAAGTTCATGGATGACAACATGGACAACGAGGATGACCGGCAGTTACTCCGCGATACCTGGGGCACCGACCACCTCAAAGACCCAAACAGCCCAGACCGCTCATAACCCAAGGATCACCTGATGCGCACGGGCATCTACATCGACTTCGACAACATAGCCAGCAACGGCCTGGGCAGCATGGTCTATCCCGCGCTCCGCAAGCACTACGAGGGCTGCGGGCGCGTCACGCAACTGCATGCCTATCTGTCCTACGATGAGGGCGCCGAATCGAGCAATGAGCGGTTTGCTGCGTGGCGTCGTGGCTGTCGGGCGAGGATGGAGCAGGCCGGCTTCATGCTGCACTTGAAGACCCCTAAGTCCTACCAAGGCCCTGATGGGGAAGTGACGACTAAAGCCAACGTCGATGTTGACCTGACGGTTGATGTGCTTCTGCACAGCGAGCGCCTGGATCGGGTGGTCCTGATGAGCGGTGATGGTGACTTTCTGCGCTTGGTGCAGGCGCTTCAAGACAAAGGCATATGGGTGGATGTTGCCGCTTACCAGGGAGTCTCAGGTGAGCTTGCTCGCGCCTGCAACCAGCTCACCAACCCGCTACTGATACCGGGCGTTCATTACTCACCTGAATACAGCTTCAAGAGGGTATTCCGTGTCACCGGCTTCAACATGCGCGAAAAGGCGATGAGTATCGAATACCTCCGGGACTCGCCCACCACCTTATCGCCGGACGATCCTGCGTGGGTACGTGAGGAAATCAGAGCAAGTCGCGAAATGTACGAGTCTCGGCGCTTCACACCTGGGCGAATTCTTGGATGGACAGGCGCTGACGGACTTTCCGCATACCACGACATTGCGTAGCCACCCGCAGCCCCTCACCTCATATCCTGGGAGCCGAGCAAGTTCTACCTGCCGGGAGCTGACACAGTATTGCCTGCTTCAAGATTTGCTCACATCAACGAGCATCTGCGAGGCAGCATGAACACCACCACCTCCCGCCGCAAGCAAAGCGCCCCAGTCGCGGTCGTCGTGAATACCCTGACCACCATCCAGATCGACTGGCTGATAGCCCAGCAGGAAGGCGTAGCCGTGATCTTCGACGGCGCCCATGTTCGCTATGCCCTTTCGGATGAGAACGAGCTGGGAGCCATCTACTCCCCATCGACCGACCCCGCGCTCGGCCACCCTCTGCTGGAGCGTGAGAAAATCCAGTTTCGACACATCGACTGCGAGGGTCACTCGCACCATGGGCTCTGGCTTGCCCAGGATTGCCGTTTCCGCGCTACCGGGCGTAGCGTGGAGTGGCGTGAGTATGGTTGCTCCTACCCCGAGCTGGATTTCGGATACCTCAGTGGCCCGACGATGATGATTGCTGGCCTTCGCTTTATCATCGCCAAGGCGCTGGCTGGAAAAACGAAGAACCCGAAGGTGCAAGTCCCTGGCTTCCTCTGCAAGGTGAAAGCTGCCTGACGAGCAAACCACACCCTGGAGGCTCTAGACATGAGTGCTGATCTTCTGACGCGATTCAAGCAGTACCGGCTTTCAGTTGACCTGGAGCGGATACGCCTCAGCGCGGTTCCTGACGAGCTACAGCCGCTGGTGAAGGCCTACCGCGAGGCACTGAACCGCCAGCTCGCCGATCCCGAGAACGAGAGCTGGGGCAGCCTCGGCCCAAACGAGCGACATAACGCCTTGCAGGAGGTTTACCTGGCCTTTGCGCCGAAGGTTGACCGGCCCAAGGGGAACTGCCCGCGCTGCGGCGGAACGGGCCACATCCTGGCCTACAGCCATGTACGCGGCGGGATTTGCCTGAAATGTGAGGGTAGCGGCAACGTCAAGCCGACGCTGGGGGTGCTGGAACGGTATCAGCCTGAGCCGTAACCCAGAATCCGGGGGTGCCGGAACGGTATCACCCTGAGCCCTATCCCTGGCTCCGGGGTGCTGGAACGGTATCAGCCTGATCCCTATTCCTGGCTCCGGGGGTGCCGGAACGGTATCACCCTGAGCCCTATCCCTGGCTCCGGGGGTGCCGGAACGGTATCTGCCTGAGCCCTATTCCTGGCTACGGGGTGCTGGAACGGTATCAGCCTGAACCCTATCCCTGGCTACGGGGTGCTGGAACGGTATCGAGCAGACCCGAACCCATCTTCGCCCTTGTTGCCAGGGCATTGGTCTAAGAGTCAACACCAATAATAGGGGCTGACAGCCCTCCATTCTCAGTATGTAAGGATAGGAGAATGGCCATGCCAGCTTTACCCGAAGACGCCTCCGTAACTGGTAACGAACCTGCTATGTCCCTCGAACAACGCTTCGAGCATCTTGGGAAGCGCGTGCGAGACGCGGCCAAGATCAATTGCGGCCTGACGCTCAGCGCTGTTGAGGTTCAGGTTTTGCGATTGACCACACTGGCTAGCAGCTCTGGGGACGATGACGAATCTGCGACCTGATTTAGCCCCCCAACAGGTGTGTAAAATCCATGGCATCCGATTTTGGGGGTTGGGAAATTCATTTCATTCTCGATGACACGCGTTAGCTTGCATGAACATGACCACAGATTTCCTACCACACCTCCCTCAAGGAGAGCCTATGAAGCAACTCCGCATCTGGCTGATCAAACGCAAGCTGCGTGCTGCATACCTTTCGTACCGCAACATGCTCGACCGCTCCCATGCTGGCCGGCAGATGACCGAACAGCTGCCCAGCGTTGCCGCCCAAAAAGAGCGTTGCAACAAGCTTCTGGCGAAGCTGGCCAAACTCGATCCGGCTAGTTGCCCGGTCACTAGCATCGGCTGACCCCTGGAGAGCTACGAACCATGAAAAAACTGGACGAGGCTTTTGCCGGCATCACTGCCCCTTGTTGCAACCCGGATGAAGCCTGTGCGTGCAGCGGCGCTGAGCGGGTATTGCGCGTGTACGCATACCGCCCTGAAACCACGCTGCCGGCAATGACGGAAGGTCAGCGCACGGCCTGTCTCGACGAAATCGGCGCCGTCGAGGGTTACGACCGCGACGACTGGGTGGGCTCTACCGACGCTCAGCTCGCTGGTGGCGTGTTGTCGGCGTGGCAAGACTACTGCCGTGATCTGGGGATGTTCTGATGAGTCAGGCTATGGCATCCAACCCGACGATGTTCATCGTGACCCAGCTAATCGGTGGCTACGCCCGTGAGGACGCTCCCGGCGTCAGTGTTGTCGGCTGTTTCACTGACGAGGACGTTGCCCGCAAGGTTGCTCTGGCAACCTCCGGCAAGGTAGCACCCGTAGCCCTCAACACTCTGTCCGCTGGCTTGATCGCCTCGCTGGAACAGCTTGGACTCAAGCTGGATACCCAGGCCCTGGCCTGTACTATCCAGACAGAGGCACGCATTGAGGGTGCTTCGACGAGCCATGGCTGATCGGACCTACGGCATGCAGTGCCCGCACGCTGAGCGGGCCATGCAATTTCTCAGCGAAATCGGCATTGCAGTGCAGCTGGCGCCCGGCGCCAGCGGCTTCATCGAACACGTCGAGGTCTTGAACGGTGGTCTTCACGTTGATCCCCGTGCTCCGGCCTCCGGGCTCCTGCATGAGGCTGGGCATCTGGCGATTGTCCCAACCGAGTTCAGGCATCTGCTGGGCGGCAATCTGGTCGCCGGCATGAAGAAGATATACGAGCACCTGGACAGCATGGAGCTGGAGCCTGACTCCCATCTACAGCGGGCCATGCTCCAGACGGGCGACGCCGAGGCTACGGCCTGGGCTTTTGCTGCCGGCAGGGCGATTGGCTTGCCAGACAACCTGATCATTCAGGACGACGAATATGGCGCTGAGGGGCGCTTCATCCGCAACTCCCTGGCTGCGGGCGCCTATCTGGGTATCAACGGCATTGCGCATGCAGGCTTCTGTGTTCTCAGGGCAACCCCCTATCGACCGCTTCCGGTTTATCCCACGCTCGCGTACTGGCTCCAGCACTCCTAACCCCATCGAATCAACCGCGGCGTTCCTCGCTCCCCTCGTTAGGTATTGACGCTGGTTGATTCTTTGCAGGCCAGCGGTGACACAGGTCTGGCTGGCGGAAGATAGTTACACCAACGGATCAGGCAGGAGCAGTACATGCACCCATCTATCGGTCGGCTAAACGGTGGCAAGTTCTACAGCTACCTGAATGGCTATCACGCCGAGCCCTTCGTCGGCTCACTGGAAGAAGTCGAAGTAGCGATGGGCCTTCGGACTCAACCGACGCCATCACCTGCTGAGCCCGCCGCTGCCAAACGCAAGTGCTTCGACGTGACCATGCGCTTTCAGTACCCGGCCTGGGACGAGGTTGATGGGATCGTGTATCGGTCAATCGAGGCGGACAGTAAAAGCGAGGCGAACGCCATGGCCAAGAGGATGGCAGACCAGGATGGCCACCTCGCAGGCGGCAAAGGGCGCGTGACGTTCAGTGCATGCGAGCAGTAACCGCCTAGCTCACCTGCCCTTCCCAGTCTTTCTCGGACGCCCCTCTGGGAAGAAGTCTCGAATATCGGCAAATCCAGACGAGAGGAAGGTGCCGGTGTACGCGAATTCCAAGTCCTGGAGGTTGAGCTGGGTGACGTTGAGGGATGCGAATAATGTGTCATCCGTACTAATAAAGTTTCATCCCGTGGTTTTCAGACCGTTTGAAGGCCGATGCGAGGCATTAGGATGAAACTTTAGATGCAAGCCGGGCAGAGTGCATCCCAGCCAGTCCAGCAAAATCGTTCGCGTTAGAATGAAACTTTATTTGCATCCAACCGTTGCAGATGGTCTTTACTGGTACTTTGCGAACGGTGAACCTGAGCCGCGCCCGGTTATGATCAACAAAGAGCGCTGGGGGCAGTCGATGAAGTCTTTTAATGGCGCACAGCAGTCTTGGCTGCGTGAGGGTGAGTACCTGATTGGCCCGCAGCCGGCGCCACAACCCCAGTGAGTCTCAATATTCAGGCCCAGTGATTTACAGCATGTAGACTTGCCTCGAAGTTGTAAGCCTGCTCTGATTCGAACACACCGACAAACCAACAAGTGAGCCGACATGTCGCTGATCAACGAATACCGCAACACCGAAGAAGCCATCAAGGAGCTGCAAGAGCGCCTGAAATCCCTCTCGACTGATGACCGCCTCAAGAAGGAACTGGAGTTCGACCAGAAACTCCGCGCACTGATGGGCGAGTACAACAAGAGCCTTCGTGACGTGATCGCGCTTCTCGATCCGAACGCCGGCAAACAAGTAGCCAAGCAGGCCGGCACCGGCAAACGTTCTGCCCGCGCCATCAAGGTGTACAAGAACCCCAACACCGGGGAGGTCGTAGAAACCAAAGGCGGCAACCACAAGACCCTCAAGGCCTGGAAGGAACAGTGGGGCGCCGAAGCCGTGCAGTCCTGGCTCCAGAAGTAATCGAGTCGATCCGCGTCACGGAAAAGGGGGAGCTAAGCTCCCCTTTTCATTTACCCTGCTGGTCTACCGTCTCGCCTGAAAGTCGGTGCGGCAGAATTTCCCAGCATCTGGGCTCAGTCTCTAGAACAGCCGCGCATCGCCGCAGCATTCGTGCTGCAACTGCTGCGCCGAGCGGAAATACCTGCCCATTAGCATTGTGCTGCCTCTGCTCAGGCCAAAGCCTAGAAGCCAGTGTGCTGGCGCGAACAGTAGTCTGCCCGCTGGCATACAGCTCACTGAGTATTTTTAGAACATCTGCCTGGGTGGCCAAGGCACCCTCCCCCGAAACGCTATCAGCATTCTCATAACGCCCTAGGATACCTCCCACCAGCCGCCTCTCACCACGGTGCAGCAACTGCTTGATGTTGGGCTGAGCAGCTTCCCTGCCCTCGGTAGCATGGGTCTGCCGTTTTGTCAGTTCACAGCTTAGGGTTCGAGCAGTTTCGGCTATACAGCGCTTCCGCTGATGCCACGCCCTGGAGCAGGTGATGATGTGCATATCACATGACCTAAACCCCTGGTGCCAACATGCCGCAACCCAACCCCTTGTCCTTTCGCATCAACTTCAACGGCACGCCGCTGATAGCTGATCCGCTCGACACCGAGTCCCTTTATGACGCGATGGCAAGAACCATCGAGAAGCATGCAGGCTCGCTGGTGGCTGAGTGGGGTCGCTGCAAGAAGGCAGGCGAGCATTACCGCTACCCGGTGCTCCTGAGCAACGGCGTGCGCGGCAACGTCTTCATTGAGGGCAACGCCTGATGGAACTGAAACGCTACCGCCCAGACGATCCTGCACTCCAAGGGCGAGAGGTTGTACTTGCCAGTGACCTCGAACAGTTGCAGGCATCGCTGACCTCCGCCATCGCGCTCGCAACTGCTCTGGACGGCAACGCCCGGCTGGATGAACGCCTGGAGGCAGCAGGCATGCTGACTGTTGCCCAGATTCTTGCGGGCGCACCACTCGACGCATTCATCCGCCACGCAGGTGTCCACGACCTCGCTTCGTTCGGCCAGTGGCTGGAAATGCGACGCGCAGAATCGGTCAGGCTCCAAGCCCGGTTTGCCCTGGATAAGCGAGACGATGACGAGCTGTACGAGTGGGTCATCGCTCACGCGGCTGCATTCAGCGAAGTGGCGATCAACTTCCGCGCCGCCAGCAATGCTGGTGATCAGCATTCCCATGCCCTATCCCTGGAACCGGCAACTACATCGGACACCATCCAATGACTGCGAAGAAGGAAGACCGGATGCAAACTACGCTCTCCAACCAGATCAACGAAGCCACCGAGCGCCTTCGCCAAAGTGCCTCAATGGGCACAGCAGCTGTCTCGGTGTCGGCTGCCGATTTGCAGTTGCTGCTCTCCGCCATGTCCCAACCTGAGAATCCAGGTTCCATCGCATCGTGCGATGATGCCTACGCCGAGCACTACAAGGCAGACCCTGCCGATCCGAGCGTTGGCGCCGACCTGGAAGTTTGGCGAAACAGCTGGGCTCAAGCGCAGAAGGCTTGCCTGATCGAGGTAGGCCATCAAGTCGGCTTGCTCGGGCAAGTGCTGGGCGACTGTATTGTGGAGGCTGGGATCATCAGACCCGGCGTTGGCCTTACTGGGCCTGAGCTGCTGATGTTCGCCAATGATCTGCTCACGCACATCAAGCAGCAGCAGCAGATGGAGGCAGCCGCAAACGCTGTTTTCACGTTCATGCTCCAGTATCCATGCGAGTCCCCGCTTGAGTTCTTGCGCTGCTGGAACGAGGGCAACTTCGATGCTCTGCGTGCAGAGTGGCCGGAGGCGCCGGACGAAATCTACATCGGTCCAGACCAGTTCCACCCCAAGACCATTGGGTTCGATGCGTACAGTACGACTGACGCCAAATCTCTCACCTCTGTTCGGCTCCTGTCCCAGTGCCGTGACAACCTGGACTCGGATGCGGGCAACATTGATGCACTCATTGCCGAGGTCGATGCCTACCTTGCCGGTCAACCTGCCCCAATCAGCTCGCCGGACGCAACAGGTGGGATTCAGGATGAGCTGGATGTTGACGGCGCCAAGGCACAGTACAAAGCAGCAGCTCAGGCACTGATCCGAGCAACGCAGCGGCAGTACCCGCTCGACTCAACTGTCGAGGCCAAGGTCGGCGGGCACCTCATCCGTGGCACGGTCATCCGCCACAACGATTCCTGGTGGAGTGATCCGGGCGAGTTCACCATCCGCAACATCGCGACTGGGAAGGAGCGGAAGATCACGCACAGCCATGTAAAGGAAGCCCGCGAATCCCACGCGCACGCCTAGTGGTGCTAGTTGCTAGGGCGCAGCGGCATTGTTCTCAGCCCCAATTATCGGGGCTGACGACTTTAACCCTTTGGGGTTTATTTGCTGGATACACAACCCTTTAAGGGTTAATATTCTTTCCATCAAATCCAACCGCGAAGGGAACACCAAAATGTCCATGTTCGAGCAAACCCAACTGGCTATCGAATCGTTCGACCTGACCCTCGTGCCGGGCAGCGTCAAGAAACTCATGGCCGGCATCAAAGCCGTCTACGAAGGCCAAGCCAAGGAAGAAGACAAGATCAAGGGTGCGGGCGGCAGCTCGGACCTGTGGAAAGTGCCGGTCAACGAACTCAAGGTACTGGAGGGCTTCAACGTCCGCCTGCCCGGCCCCGACCTGGACGAACACCTCGACTTCCTGACTGACAGCATCCTGGAAGAAGGCTTCTTCCAGCATCGCCCCCTGGCGGCTCTGGTGCTGGAAATCGACGGCGAGCTGGGCCTGTACGTCTTCGATGGCCATTGCCGCCTTACTTCTACCAAGCGCGCAATCGCCAAGGGCGCCCCTATCGATCTGGTTCCTGTCGTTGTTCAGGATGGTCGCAACGTCAATCTGGACGACCTGTACGTTCAGATGCACCGCCTCAACAAGGGCAAGGAGCTTTCGCCCTTCGAGCTGGGTTTGCTGTGCAAGCGTCTGGCCAAGAACAACCATTCCGACGAAGTTATCGCCAAGCGCATGGGCATCAAGCCGCAGTATGTCGATGGCCTCCTGCGCTTGGTCAATGCGCCGAAGCCTCTGGTTGACGCCGTACTGAGCAACGAGCTGGCTCCTACGGAAGCCATCAAGATGATCCGCTCCCACGGGAACGGCGGCGTGGTGCAAGAGCTGGAATCTCGCCGGGCTCGCGCTCTGGCAGAAATGCAGAGCAAGGCCCCGGAGACTACCCAGGAGCCTGGCTCGGCGCAGCAAGAGCAAGCCCCGGCCACCACCGCCCCTGTTCGGCCCCGCCTGACTGCCCGTCACGCTTCCGACGCAAACGTTAAGAAAGTGGTTCGTAAGCTCGGTCTGGATGCGTTCAAGATCACCCGCGCAGTCAAGCAAGACCCGGCGTATGCCACTCTCGCGGAGGAAACCCGCCAAAAGCTGGAAACTCTGCTGGCTCAGCTCGAAGAAGCCGAGAAAGCCGACACCCTGCCGGCTCAAACCGGGGAAGCAACCACTGAGGGCGGCGAGCAGGCTGCCGCCTGATACGCTGCCTGATGGTCCAACTCTCCCCTTGGTAACTGCGGAACCTCGACATGCTGATTGACTTGCGCAAGGTCGCCCCAGGCGACCTGCCAAACGAAGTTTTTGATGAACTGACTGCCGGCAACAACTACGGGCCTGAAATGGTCTGCGCCCTGCGCGACCATCTGGTCAATGGGATGGACGTGAAGGAGGCAGTGAAGCTGCACGGCGTACACGCCCATAAGCTCAAGATGCGACTGGACAAGCTCAAAGACGACATTGCGCGAATCGGGCGAATCAATGCCCTGCTGCACCCGGATCAAGCCCAGGTTGACCTGATCTTCTCTCTCTCCAGCAAGCTCGCCGCTGCTGTTGAGGACCTGCGCTCGAACCGCGCAAACGATACAAGCGCCAGCGACGACTGAGCGTACTGCTGCACTCTCAACCTCGAATCTGGGATTCCACGATGACCGCGCTGCCCTCCGACTCCACCACTTCTGTGGTCGCACCGATCTACCTCGGGGTGAGCGATGCGCTGAACCATGCAGCTCAGCGAATGGTGATGGACAAGTACATCATGGACAAGGCGGTCAAGGATCATCGGGCCTCAATGCTGGCGCGTGACCTTCACGATGGTGGCTACGGCCCTCATGAACCGCGCCCTTTTCTTCGCCGCGTGCTGCCATTCTTTTTCCTGAGCAGCAAGATTACCGAGGCTCGCGCAGCCCTGGTGCCGACTTCCAACGCGCTCGGTTGCAGCTGGCTTCGGAGCATGAAGAACTTCGGTGCCGACGATGTTCCGGCCATGGTTGGACAACTGACCGACACCCAAAAACTGCTCGACGGTTCCCTGGACACCACCAGCTACGCCTGGATCAAGCCACTGGGCCTGATAGCCCCTATCGAGGGCAAAAATCGAGTCGATTTCCTTCGCGGCCAGGGTATCGACTACATCCCGGCGTATGTAGCCGAACACAGCTACCTCAACCCGGAACGCCTCAGCCTGTACAGCATCCAGGTCAATGGCTTCTCGGCGACCTGGGCAGTCCTCGACGGTCGCTGGGTCACGGCAGTAGAGAACCCAAGCTGGACGGTGCCGATGATGGAAGCCTATGGGGTGGGAGCCGGCGCTTCTTGGCCATCTGACTTCCCATCGCCGGAGCTGGTGATTCAGGCCCTGTTCGCCCCCCGAGGGACGACAACGGCCCTTGGACACCCTGACGCACCAGATGAGCCCATCGTTGACCTAGATACGCTGAAAGCGACCGAGGCGTACTTGATGGAGCCAATGTCGGCCCCCATCGTCGGCCTGAGCAACACAAGAATCGATCCTCGGTTTTGGCTGATCACAGCCAGCCTCTTGGTTCTTGGCCTCCTGGGGCTCGCCTTTGCCCCCGAAACCTGGGATTCGCTCAGGCTGGCGGCTGCAATGGCGTTCTCCTGCGCCCTTACCGCCGCACTGATTCCTGTTTTTCCCGGCATTGCCCTCACGCAGCGCCGGTACGTCACGAAGCACCCATTCTTGCCTCTTGAGCGCTCCCCCAAGCACAAAGCAACTCGCAGCCGGAGACTCGGTTAGCCACCCCAACTTCGCTGGATAGTGCGCTGCTACCCATTCAATCCAGTTGTGTCGGATCAAGGAGAACACAAGTGACGATCAAACAGAGCCGGAAGACGGCCCGTGAATTCGTTGAGAAGCACGTCGCGGCACTTTCAGCTGACGTGCTCATCTGGCGCAAGAGCGCGTCGCTTCCATCCGAAAGCCCAGTCCATGAACTGGCGAGTCTGTGCGTGCCCTTCGCTGCCGATGGTGATCAGTACATCGAAGCTGAACGCCTGATTGTTCAGCAAGCACTCGAAGCAACCGCAGCATTGGGCGCAGCAGCATCCGATACCGAGCCTCATCAGCAGGGCAGTGCTGCGCGTAATGAAGCGGCATACCGGCGCCTGCTGCCCAAACTGGTGGAGCTGGCCGAGCAGATCGACAACATGTCGGAGGATGAGTACGGCAACTGGGTGGACGCGCTCCCCAAGGAAGAATTCTTCGAGTACATAGGCGTCGCGCATAATGAGCAGACTTTTAAATCCGCCCTTGCTGCTGCGAGAATGCTGATCAGCAAGCCCAGCGCAGTCGTCAGCGCGGGACAATGAGAGGATCAGTAATGCCAACTCCTGACTGGCGGTATGAGAAGTCATCGAACACGGTCAAAGCCCTGTGCCGACTATTGCGGACGGAGCTGACTGACGAACAGCGGGGCGAGTTTGGCCTTGCTTTGCACGATTCGCTCAAACTGATGTGCGACGCGATCACGGCGGGCGCACCAGAGCGCGGCGACTTGTGGACGCCCAGCATGGTGAGGATATTCTTCGAGCAGCCAGAGCATTGCGAGCGCTGGCTTGAGCTGATCGACGAGCCGGACTTCAAGCCGGACTACTACCTCACTTAACCGCACTGAGCATTGCAGAAAGCCCTGCCCAGAGCCGATTGCTCACCCCCGAAGTTGATTCCCCGTGATCCGCCAGCCAGTTATCTCCCAGGACGAACCTGTCACTCTTGCTCGATGCCCAGCATGCCAAGGCGTAGGGCTGTACTGCATCCAGCGATTCCTCAAGCCAGCAGACCGCAAAGAGTTGGAACGCCTTCTCAGACTCGGCTACGAGGCGGAATCGAAGCCCCTGCGCTCGGTGGGGGACGTGGACGACTGCAACTGCTCTCCCGCCACTATCGCTCGCTTCAAGGCCAAGGCCGCAGCGCAAACCAAGGCGCCAGCGACACCTAGAGCACGCACTCTCCCGGTGCTCTCATTGAAGGCTCGCCGCGCTCCCCAGGAGTGACCTCTCGCCGTATTCCTGATTTCCCGTTCTGCCGAGCGGGAACTTTTTGTTGATGGCTTTCCGGGGCGGTGACACAGCGCTTCCCCCCGTATTGTTTGCCCAGTCAAATTGAACTGGAGACAGAGCCATGACCACCTCGATGCCCCACATCCTGCAACACCAAGTGCATGCGTTCGTTTGCCCGTGCTGCGGGTACGAGGAAGAAACCGTAGGCGAAGGTCCGCAGGCGTTTGGAGCTGAGGTATTCGAGACAGTCTCCTGTCCGCGCTGCAAGGAATCCTGGCGCAATGAGTACCGGCTATTCGCCACTCGACACAAGGAGTCCGATGAGGTGGCCATCGTCCAGACCCAGCCCCTGTCTGCGCTGATGGCGCTCGATGCAATGTCCTGGCTCGATGAAGACCCTTGCGACACTCCCGAGCTGGCTGCCGCCAAGAAGCAGGCTCGCGATGCCCTTGCCGGAGCACAAAAACCGAACTGAATGTGGCTTTCAAGGCTTGACGCCCCGGCCCGGCTGGGGCGGCTTCCCAAACCCAAACTATGGGTCTGAGGATGTTCGGCCCCTTCCTCACTGCGCCGATGACACAGCCGCCGAGGCCATATCTTTACTCCATCCCCACCAGTTCAGAAGGAGAACACCATGGCCGACGCCTACATTTTCGAGGTTCACAGTGATGCCGATGTGAAGGAGGTGGATGGGCGCCGGGTTGTGACGGCGAAGTACGTGTTCGACCACCAGAAACTGGAGGCCGTGCCGAACACCGACCCCAGTCGCACGATCCCTGTTATCTCTCGCCACAAGGACGGTCGCGTCTTCGCCCACCTGTTGCGCATGAGCCGGGTTGAGTTCGAGCAATCCTCGATTCCGAGCGACTGCTACATCGAGTCGGAATTCCAGTGCAGGCTCCGGCCTGTCGCCTGCTGAGCCTCACCGTTATGCCTCTCATATTCAAAGACCTACCCGATGAACTGAACGAACAGTACGTCTGCGGTAAGTGCATGTATCTCGCTGCCGCCCTGCATCGACGCTTCGGGTTCCCTATTGAGGTTTGCGTAGAAGTGCCCGGAACACCTCACGCCTACGTGGGGCACGCTTGGGTAGTTGATCCGGCTACCGGAGACGTGATCGACATTGATGGCCAGTACCCTGCCTCGGCCAATGGATGGCTGCACCCAGCAGGCGAACATCGACAGGGACTGGACGAGAAAGAACTCTTTGCGTTGATCACCAGCACGACCTACCAGCCATTTGAAGACGGCGAATGGGAGCAGTCTGTTGCTGATGCTCAGGCCGTCATCGACCAATATCTGTTTACCCAGGAGTGATCCCTTTGAAAGTCGCATCCACCCAGGTCACGAAGCTGGTTTTTAGCGAGCTGCATGCCTACCCGCTGGACCCCGTAACGGTCTATCTCGAAGACTCTGGCCCGAGCAATCTTGCGGGCGGCTCGAACCAGGGCTCGGTGGTGATCGAGTGCTATGGAAAATCTTGGTCTGCCCGATGGGGGAGCATCGGCAATCGGACGGTCAGCAAATTCATCCAGTCCAGCGAGCCGAGCTATCTCGCCGGCTGCTTAGCGCCCACGCTGCCTACGAGCCGGTTTTCCGGGCGAGTGCTATGTCGAATGGCCAGAGCCAAGGTTATCTGGCGCCGCCGCCTGAGCCCCACCGCCGCTGGTCACTTGAGCAAGGAAACTGCGCGAGCCCTCTACGACGCCGCTTCTGACCTTGGGTTCTCGGACAACATCGACCAAGCGATGGCGCACCACGGCGATCTTCTGGCCGAGTTCTTCGGCCCTGAGTGGTGGCATGAAACCTCCACGGCCACGGAGCCTAATCCTGATTACGAATATCTGTGCCGCGTCATTCGCGCCGTGCGGGACGGTCTGGCGATCCATGACGGCGCTGACAATACAGGCGCCGCCGCTCTATCGTGATTCTATCCAGAAAGGTATAAACTATGCCCGAGCAGATAATTCAGGATACTCCCATGAGCCCTACCCGCCCAATTTTCCACCGCAAGGCTTTGGCCGAGGCCCTGGTACGGGACTTGGCAGGCGAATCCTTCGCAGACTACAGCTCAGGAATGTTCTTGGCAGCCCCGCGCCGCACTGGCAAAAGTACCTTTTTGCGCTCCGACCTTGCGCCGGAGTGCGAGGCCCGTGGCTGGCTGCCAGTGTACGTTGACCTCTGGGAAAACCGTGAGGTTGACCCTGCCGAGCTGATTGCCGGCGCCATCGGGCAAGCGCTCTCCGAATTCGACAGCGTAGCTCGGAAGACAGCAAAGAAGGCCGGCGTCGAGAAGATCAACTTGCTGCGAACCCTAAGCTGGGATTTCAGCAAGCCTCAATTGCCGGCAGGCACCACACTGGCCAAAGCCCTGGACGTTCTGCATCAAGTCTCCGGCAAGCTGGTTGTGCTGATCGTGGACGAAGCTCAGCACGCGCTGAACAGCGAGAGCGGGGTCAACACCATGTTCGCCCTCAAGGCGGCGCGGGACCACCTCAACAGAGGCGACTCCAGCCCTGACGCCCTGCGACTGGTCTTCACAGGGTCGAGTCGGGACAAACTGGCAAACCTTGTGCTCAAGTCCAAGCAGCCCTTCTATGGTGCCCATATCACGCCATTCCCCCTCCTGGGCCGCGATTTCGTGGAGTTCGTGACTGGGGTCTGGAACGCTCGCCTCGCGGACACCAACCAGTTCAGCGCCGACGATATGGAGTATGCGTTCGGCTTGGTAGGCCGGCGCCCGGAAATGCTCAACGCCTTGCTTACCGAGGTCAGTGTCGGCCTTGGTGAAGCCAGCAATCTAGGCGACCTGCTGCGCACGGGAGCCCTGAACCACCAAGCTGGGGTTTGGAGCGACTACGAGAGCGCCTACAACGACCTTTCGCCGTTGCAGCAAGCCGTGTTGGAGGTGATGGGAGAGCGTGTCATGCGCAAACAGCCCTTCACCCCGTTCGCCGAACAGACGTTCAAGGACGTAAACCGCAAGCTGGAGCTTGCCGGCGCCGAGGCGAATGCAAGCACACCCAACGTGCAAAAGGCACTCGACGTGCTGAGAGAGAAGGAACTGGTCTGGAAGGCCTCTCGCGGCGAATACGCACTTGAAGACTCGGGAATTGCTGAATGGCTGACCCGACAGGAGAAACGCGAACAATGACCACGGCACAACCCCTGATAGAACTAGCCCTGCATCGTGCGCTCAAGGCCTACGGCGGCAAGGTGGACAAGGCTGGCAAGCCCTACATCCTGCACCCTCTGCGCCTAGCTGCACGCCTGGATGACCAGATTAGCCAGTCGGTGGCATTGCTCCATGATGTGATCGAGGACAGCGACACCACAGAAGACGATCTGCGGGAAGATGGCTTCCCGGAATCGGTAATCAGCGCTGTTGTGGCCCTCACACGCCGAAAGGGCGAAAGCTATGAGGCGTTCATCGACCGCGTTCGCGTCCACCCGCTGGCCCGGAAGATCAAGCTCCTGGACATTGAGGACAACATGAACCTGTTGCGCCTCAATGCTGTGACTGAGAAAGACCTGCAACGCATCGCGAAGTACCACCGCGCCTGGAAGCGACTGGACTCCCCAGAGTGACGTTCAGCCGGTAAACGCTATCGGTTGAGTTGCACGCATGGTCAATGCGCAGTGAGCATGGTTCCCATCATCACAACCATGAAGGCAATGGCCATGCGACGCTTCAACTTCACCATCAAAGGATTTCTTCGAGTAGCGTTCCGAGTTGAGTCGGCTATCCATGCCGGTGCTCTTGTAGCAATAAGCTTCGCAAAGTCTGCGCTAGTTGCAGCCGTATTGCTGATCGCCCTGTTCTTGTTCAACGCCAACCCAGCGGTAGTCCAGTTCAGCGACTTCCTCCGATTTATTCAGGCCCCGGCATTTGGGCTGTACACATTCTTCATCGTGCTTTTTCTCCGCATGCCCTGGCATCCCGTCTCATCCTTGGTTGCAAACTCGAAACCAATCCATGCTTCCGGCAATTCCAGTGCAAATAACTCCAAAGTCGCCGATGACACAGACTCCAAGGGCTGAGAATGGCTTCACTGAGTAAGCCATATCTGGAGCCGACATGAACAACACACCGCAGTACATCACAGGCAATTGGGGCCACATCTTTGAGGGCGAGCGCAGCGAACGCATTACGCGTGTTGTGCTGGATGCAACTACCCGGAAGGTTCTGGTGCTGCAAGTACAGCGCAACCGCGCAGTGGCAGACAGCTATGGGCTTTCCTCGCGCACTGAGCTGCTGGATGTTGAAGACTCGATGGTCAATGCCAACCCGGAGCTGTTCGATGACCCGAGCGCATTCGGCTTGGAGGCGACTGGCTCCCTGCCGGATTGGGCTACATCCCAGATCGAAGAATCGGCGCTGCGTGTGAAGCTGGCAGAGCTTCAAGGGGAGTTTGCGGTGGCAGGTGGCCGGGGTGTTGAGTTGGCCGAACAGATTGACACCATCCAGCGCCAGCTTGGCGAATACGAAGGTGACGAATGATGATGCTCGACGTTCTTGAGTGGACAGGAACCATCTGCGGCATTGCCGGCGCCACGCTGATTGCCAGCAATGTGCGGCTCTCTCCATGGGGCTGGTGGTTGTTCTTGGCCAGCAGCTTGGTTCTGTCGCTGTACGGCCTGCTGATCGGCGCCTACGGGATCATGCTGCTGAATCTCTGCTTTGTGATGACGAACCTGCTTGGCTTGGTACGCGTGTGGATACCTTACATGCGGTCGAGAGCGATCAAACCTGAGTGCCCACAGCCCTCCAACCATTTCAACAAGGGAACAGCAGCGCTATGAGCACGAACGCATCCTCCATCGAACAGAACGGCAATACGCCCTGCAAGCATTGCGGCAGCCAGGATCAATCCTGGGCGACAAATATCGTTTCGCGGGGTGAAGCGCAGAATGGTCGGCTGAGGCTGAGCGACGTTGCATGTCAGTTCGTACTGGGCTGCAACCGCTGCTCAGAAACGCTGATGGTGCTGAGCGCCGACCGCGTGGCCGGCTTGATGAATGGCGCCCTGGACGAACAAGGAAAGCACACTACCGCTTAGGGAGCCTTGCGCCCCGCTGGCGAATCATTCAGAGAATGCTTCTGCTGACCGCGCCACACGGAAATCCTCTGCGGCGATCCTTTCACGAAAGCCTCTCGCTTTGTCTTCATCCCAATCGAGAGGCACATCGTGATTCACCCCCTCCCCCCGCACTATCGCCATATCCGCGATTGCCCATCCTGCGGCATAGCTGTCTGAGCAGGCTTCTGGCAATGGCATAGCCAGCGGCTGAATGTGATCAGCCACCTGCCGGGCCACATACCCTTGATTGGCCTGTGCAACTGTCATCACAAGCCCCTGCGATGGTTGGAGCACGAACCTGCCGGGATGATGCAGGTCTGTTGACCACCCTGGTTTTCCGCGCATGCGCGGAAAAATTGAGCGCGGGGTCGAACAGGACAAAGGCGAGGGCTGCTCATTGCCACCTGGAAAAGCACCAGCGCCAGCATGAAGGCCAGAATACCGGCAATCTCGTAGATGACACTGGGCATGGACTAATCCGCCTCGCCGCAGGCGTTCTGCGCCGCCAGCTCGAAGTCGTATGCGGCATGAGTCTTTTCGCCCCAGATCAGGGCGAAGGCTTCGATGATCTTGTCTTTGAAATTCGCCAGCAGTTCTCGGTGGGTATCCGGGTCGGTGTCTTCGGAATTGAACAGCCAGCCTGGAGCGGACACCTCGGCACTCTCTCCAGGGCCGTATACGCTGCTATGACCGTCACTCCAGAGGTAGAGCGAGGTCACAACTTGGGAATTGGTGCTCATAGCGGCTCCTATTGCTGTTGGTTGGTGTTGCTCGACTTGTCGCAGGCGATGCCGCCTACAAGCCACCAGCCATGCTTCGCTCGGACGTGCTCCGGTGCCTGGGCCATGTCGAGAGTGCAGGCGGGGTGGCCGCTGGTGCTCGTAACGGCGCTGGCGAGCCAGCCCTCACGCTTTATGATCGTCACTTCGACTTGTTCCGGCTTTACGCCATAGAGCAGGCCAATGAAGTTTGCAGCGGTGTCAGCCGGCCCGCTGTCACCGTTGTCGGCGGCATGTGCAGCGGCGCTGGCCATGGCCAGCAGCACGCAGATGAAAGTGTTCTTCACGGTTGATCCTCTGCTGGAGCGCTTGCATGTCTCAGGCTTATGACAATAACGGGCGTGCTTGCCCTTTTAACCTCTCAGACCCGACACCTGTCACCCGAAGTCAATTTCGGCATCCTCGGGCACTTCGTAATCCTGACCGCAGTCTTCGCACTTGAAAGAGCCTCCACGGGGATCGTTGATGAAGCCCATCTGAGGAACTGAGCAATGCGGACATTCGATATAGGTGATGTGTGCAACGATCTTCACTGGCTCGCACATGGGTCAGACTCCTGTTGAACTCGTCAGTCAGAGTGCAAAGAACCCCGAAGGCGGCGCAACTGAATGTCGCTCAGTTACCCATGACCCAATACTGCACAATCACAGCTCTTTCACGCCCCAATGAATTTCGCCTACCGGGATCACACCGCTGCGCTCGATCTTCACTGCCGAATACTGGGTTTCAGCATCGCCGGCCAGGGCCAATGCCTGCACCTGAGAGCAAACAGCGTCGAAATCATGCAGCAGACTCCCCGGCATGAGCCCCCAGGCGTCTTGATCGGGCGTTTTCCAGGCCACCGCAAAAGCACCTTCGATGCGGATAGCAGAACGGCCTCCCGCAAGGCCACGGTCAAGCGGGTTGGTCGCGTTCTCGTCACGAATGGCGCGGGCCAGATTCAGCAGGGCCTTACGCACTTTCGGAGAGCGGCCACCCCCGGAGAACGGGGTGCAGAATTCAACGTCAGCCATTTCACCTTCATTGGTGATAACGGCAATGGAAACGTCTGAGTCGCCATCCAGGATCAGGCGCAGACGCCCAAGCCCCATGTCGTCGGATCGCTCGAAGAACTCGCATAGAGGCAGTGGGTCGGCGGGCTCATTGGTTTGCTGCTCAAGCAGCTCGCGTGCGGCCTCGATGACCTGCCCACCAAACAGCGAATCTCCAAATCGTCCGCCCTCGGCAAGTTCCATTTCCGCCGCTTCTTCGATGGCCAGTCCAGTGATCAATGCCATATCAGTCAGCTCCCTTGTTGGGTATTGAGGTGTTGAGCCGATTCGACCCTCTTGAGCAGAACGTCGCGCATTTCAGCAAGCTTCGATTCTCGGACAGGCTTGGTGATGCTACTCACGCGATACCAGCCATTTTTGTAGGTAATCCTGGGCTTTCTTTTGTCTGGATTTGCAGCCTCGAAAGCAGCTAGATAACCATCCACTAGATCGACGTTCATGCGCAGTTCTCCATTTCAGCAAGCGGCCCTGGAGGCGTACCGACATACTCCCCAGTTGCGACAAGGAGGGCATCGTTCAGAGCCGGTCGCTCAACTCGAATTTGACCGAGCGAGGACAGCTCTGCGGTCAGCGCCGAGAAGAACTCGTCCGCAGAGTGGTAAGGCACCTCGAACTGGAGGCCAATGAAACCCGCCCCGTCATCACTGTTCGGCGCAAGCCAATGCAGTGACAACGGATCAGTCGTGAACAGAAGACCAGGGAAAACCGGGATTTCCGTGTGCTTGTTCCCCGGAACGAGCTGGCAGTATCGATGATCAGCCTGGACCGCCAGCGTGATGAAAATATCACCCTCGAAGTCGGGATCGGAGTGCGGCCACGCCTCGCGGCAGTATATCCAGCAAGTAGCGCGGTTCAGCGGCGCCGGCAGTTCGTCGATACCCTTTCGGCTGAGTTCGATTTCATTGAAGACGCAGCCCTGGCGTACCTCTTGGGGGATCGGCAGATTGCGCAGGCCTTCCCAAGTCAAGGTGGCGGCTTGTGGCATGGATTGGATGGTCATGCTTTGACCCCGCTTGCCTTTGCAGCTTTCCGCACCGCCTTACGGTGCTCCGCCTTGCCCAAGCGCAGGGCCTCGTCGGAGTCTTTTGCCGGCACTCGGTATACGGTGCAATGGACGTAATCAGGGTCATCCGGTGCGCCTCCAGTTGACCAACTGCCATCAGGGAATCGAGCTGCGGTCCAGAGCGTGGTGTTCATCGAAGGCACCCCTTTGTGGGTCAGAGGGCAATGCCCTGGACAGTAGACGTGCTGGACGGAGCAGGCGCATCGCGCTCGAAGCCGCGAGGCTCGATCCACTGGCAGCGCTGCTCACCGCCCAGCGATTGGCAGTTCGGCACGACGAAGACCGGGATAGCCCTCGCACGGTCGGGAGCGGAGGCCGTCTCGACTTGCTCGGCGCTATGGCTGGACGCGCAGCCGGACAGGATCAAAGACATGGCGATGAAGGCTGCGCGGGTCAGGTTGATGCGGCTCACTGGAAATCCCTCGTTTGTGAAAGTGATGGCTGCATCTTGAGCCCGTCCCTCACTGTGTCATCGGGGGTCTATAAAAATCGTCGATCCCTATGGTGGGGACTGGGATGCCTGGCCTTATTGGCCACCCTAGCCTTTTGAACCCGTCCAGATTGAGAAAACGAAGTAGCAGATCAAGCCTGATGACAAGGCAATCTGAGCATATGTGTTTGGGGTCTGCGCGTTGTCCAGAATTTCCTGCGCTAGGCCCCTTAGCGAAATGAGGAAATAGAAGACAGCAACAAGCTTCACGATCAGCATGGCGATACCTATCAAAGGTTACTCAACTAGGTGGCAGAGTGGTGGTCATGCAACTGTGTCATCGGGCGATGATCAAACTCGTCGATCCCGATGCTTGGGGCTGAGGGCTTAGTGCTTGTCGAGTGCTGCTTGGCCCTACTCCGAGGGGATAGGGTCAGCGGCAGCCAGGGCACCGCGATGGTAGTCCTCAGCGCTCAAGAGCATTGGCGCCCACTCCAGGTACTGTGCTCGCGTCCTCGGGTCTGCGAAGAAGCGTTTGAAGTCGCCCAGCTTGTAAGCACTGACGTTGAACAGTTTGTCGAGCGGTGCCTTGAGTTGTGCTCGCACCTTGTCGTCGCTGTAGGCCCTGCGGGCCTTTAACCATGTGAAAGTGGCCATCCGGCTACGAGGCGTCCAGCCGGCCATCCTTGCAACGCGGCCAGGACCAGGATCACCCTCTGGTCGAAGCGTCTTGTAGTAATACTTGTTGTTGCTCGGAATCCGCCAATTGTTCCTAGTTTTGTTGTTCTCGCGCTCGGCCTCGCGCTCCATCCACAGTTGCTCTTGGCCAAACATGACCGAATCTGCATTGGCATGTGCGTTACACGCGGCAATGTAGGCGTGAATATCGGGGGCCTCACCCCAGTGCAAAGCCATTGAGCCGTCATAGACCAGCTCGACCGACGCAGCGAAGGAAGCCGGACGCCACATCTGCACGGGGTTGTGAGGCATTAGCGTCTGCGTGCGGTCAAACAGTCCCTGCACGACAAGGGCGATTCTGTTGTACTCCTTTATCTGGCTCTGGATTTTTCGCATACCCAGATCGTAGTAGACGCTGGTGTCGTCGAACGGCTGCCACTCACGCGGGCTGAAAGAGTCGTAGCCATGATGCGGGTTAGCAAACTGCCAGCTGCGATTGGGATTGGTCTTCTCCCATTCTTCACGGGGGTTTTCCAGCTCCCATTTCTGCCTTGCAGCCTCGCGCTGATTCCGTTGCTCAACAAGAGCATCAAACTCGCGCTTGGTGATCATCTGTTCGATGCGGTCACGATTCCAAACCTTCATCATCATCGGCTCGCTGGGATCAAACACAGCACGCTCAGGGAACATCAGTTCCCCAAAGTCGATTTCAGTGCTGACGCGGTACAGTTGTTCCCCATTGCGAACGATCAAGAAGGTGAACTTGTCGGCATCTGCGAGGCGTATCTGAACGAAGAAGTCCAGCCCCACGCCGGAGCGGTCTTTCTCAAACCGGCGCACCTTCATCGAAACCATGCAGCGCTGGAACGGGAGGATTCGATCACGGTTCACAGGCTTAGCCAGCCACTCGTCGAACTCGTCCATGCCATCAAACTCCATACCCCCGGAGTGGTAATCGAGTAGGCATTCCTCGTCACAGTACAGCCGGCGCTGCATGATTCGAAGCTTCTCATCCCTGCCGGCTGGAACGCCGTCAGAAATCTGCTTTACCGACTCGAAGATTCCCGAGTAAAGGCTGATGTTGAACAGCTTGTCCTCGATCTGCTTGACCGACTCTTTCATAGGCACCAGCTTGGCCTTCATTGCCAAGCCTGGGGCTCCAAGCCAACGGGCAAGCTCGCCTGCGAGCTTTTCGTTTCGCTCGAATAGCTCAGGGAGGGTTTCGTTTTTTGCTAGGACTAGCGCGTTCTTGAATGCGTTTACGTCAACTTGACCAGAGAGCAAGGCAAGCGACTTCCCCTCGGTATCGCCGGCTGGCTGGTGCCCGATCTGAGGTGCAATGCCAAGGCTCTCAGTAAGGCGCTGGATTTCGGCCATGTTGGCAGCCAAAGCGTCCTGATAGTGTTGAACCATCTTCTGGATATGCTGTTCAGGGTTGGGTTCGAACGAGAGGGAGTTCCCAAACTCATCACGATGCACCCGCGTAGATCGATAGCCGCGTAGCTCAGGCTCGCGCAGCTCGACATAGTTGGTGCCTATCTCCATGACACACATAAGCAACTGCTCATCGTCATCGGCAACCCAGTACCACTGCCCAAGCTCGGCCTGCTCGAAGTCAGTGAAAACCTTCTCCACCTCAACGACCGGGATGACAGCAGGGTCAAATTTGGTGCTCATAAACGCTCCGATAAATTCGATTTCAGCTGGTAGTGGGCTGAGCTTTACCCAGCTTGAACGGTGTCATCGCCACACACGAAAAATCTTCAAACCATAGCCTGGGGGCTCGGGTTGCTTTGTTCATCGCTTGCAGCCGGGGATAGACACGACAGAACAAGACACCCCTTCATGCGTCCAGCGCCATTGCGTCACACAGCCACGAACCTTGACGGTCAGACGCCCTTCCCCGCCAGGATCACGCACAACCACCGCAAGGTCGCCGCAGTATTCGATTACTGCTCCTACTGGCAACGGCAGACGTGCCTGATCATCTGGCTGGCTACTGTCCACTAGCACCCTCCAGCGGCGCGACTGCGACGTGCTCTGGAACCAGCGCTACTCGCCAGCCATGCACTGCTCTACAGCACTTACACATCAGCAGCTCAGGGCCGTTGTGCTCCAGGTTGCCATCTTCGATCTTGCTCACCAAGCGAACGGCCCGCACATCGATGCCGGAGCACCAGCTCGCCGTTTCAGAGCGGTCGCATACTGGAGCCATCGCGTTATTGCTCATCGGCGACCTCTGCGGCTGCATAAAAAGGGGCAAGCTTGCGGGATCGCTCGCTTTCCTCCTTGAGAACGCCGAGGTTCAGATAGAACTGGGCCTTGCTCGCACCGTTCTGGCTCCACGCATCTTTCCCTGGCACCCCAGAGACAAGGTGATCACGCAGCGCGTTGATGACCTTCACGCTGCGTATGGAAGTGCCGGCCAGAAGCAGCTCGAACTGCTCTTGTGCTACATGACCGGGCTTGAGACTTGCACTCAAAGGTTCTTCCCCATAGGGCAGGAGTACGGGACGAACTCACCATCCACCCACTCTTTGCCCATTTCGCCTGGGATTAGCGGGATACCCATCACGCTGAAAACTGGCCGCGAGCAGATGGACTCCTGGACGTAGAGCACTGTGAAGTCATACCCCATCGACTGGGCGATTTCAGCAATCTCGTTGACGCTGATGAAGGAGCCAGAGCGGAACTCGTAATCGAGCTTCGTCCAGCCGTGACCGTCGATGGTGCGCGGCTTGGCGCCTTCGTCAGCAAACAGCTCGAAGGCGCGTTTGAGTACAGCTTCTCGGGCACTGTAGTCGCGCTTGAAGTCCAGGTAGCAGATAAAGGCGGCGCCATCGTACCAGTGCATCTTGATCTGATACCCCTGCCGCCAGTTCACCGATGTGAGCCGGGTTACAGCGCTGACATTCCACTTCGGCAGCTGTTCGACTGCGGTTTTTAGTAGTTCGACCGGGACCATTTTTCGCCATTCCTGGATTCGTTTCGATGGCCACAGTCTACGGTAAACCATAGACTGGGCAAGCCAAACGGAAGTGCCCGGTGTAAAATCGTCGAGGCCCATAGTTGGGTTTGGGAAAGTGTCGGTATTGAATGGGGTGAGCCGGGCAAAGCCGTTATCCTCAGCGCATGCTTTGATGAGTAGCCAGGGCGCTCGCTCACAACTGTTTGATCATGGCCGAGGGCGAGAAGGCGAATTCTGCACCAGCTGCTGGCCAAAGCCCCCTCCCCTAACAACGTTAAACAAAGGAACCGGCATGGCTACCAAGGATTACGAATTCACCGTAGGCAAAGGCCACCAAGTTATTTCCGAGAAGTCCCACTATCCCGACCTTGTTCGTTTGGTCATCCCGAAGGATCAGGCTCTCGATCTGGCTCAAAAAATCCTGCGGCAGCTTGAGCACGTCCGACCTGATCAAACTCATCTGGGCGAAATAGCCCTTTTCGGCCAACTCGAAGTATTCGACGACGAGTAAGAGGTTATCCGTCATGCCCATGCTTGAGCCCTGGAGCGACCACGAACAACCAGACGGCAGCATCGAGGTGAAGCGTGAAGGCGAGTTGCGCTTCACCCTAACCTGGGTTCAGGCATACGGCCAGTGGGAGCTGCGGCGGAATGGCGAGTCCGAAGTGATCGAACGCGACCAGTATAGGAACGACCTGTTTTCTGCCATTCAGTCCGGCAGGATCAAGTAAGGAATTCAGACATGAGAGAAACGCTGGCTTTGCTGCTCGCCACTTTGGTCGGTTTTTTGGGCGTGGTGGTCAGCATTGCAATTTGGGATAGCTCAACCGCGTTCTGGCTGAGGCTACCTACCTGGGCTCCGATCCTGCCTCTGGCTTGCTACACAGGAGCGTCAATTTGGGTTATTAGCCAAGTGGTTTTTGGAGTCCACCGCATAGTTGCTGGAAGTCAGGGTACAAGGACATGAATCACGATCAATCAAGTGCTACCGGATTTCTCGCAGAACGCTTTGAGCGAGACTCGGAATTTACCTATGCAATCTTGGCGGACGCTGCCGGTGTTTTATTCTGGGTAGCAGTGCTTGCAAGTGTCGTAGTCGCGTTCATGTGGCTAACTAACCTGATTGAGCACCTCACCTTTAGAAAGGGCTGGCGGCTGGCCATAGGTTTCGCTGGACTCGTAGGGCTGGCGAAAGCTCTGAGCGCTGCCGGTGCATATCTCAGAACCATATCTCCGTCATTCTCCCCTGGAGAAGCAGTTTTCGGCGCGACTTGGATACTGTTAAGCATGCTCCTGCTTATTGGCCCATTCGTTTTGATACTGAGCACAAAGAACAAGAAGCCCAGTTGAGGCAGAATTCTGCCAAACCGCAGGTGGATGGATGAAGAAGCCCAAGCTCAGCCCTGCTCAGGCAAAAGTCATGCAATGGCTCAGCCAGGGCTGGGGCGCTCGCGTCTCGCATGGCGCCGCTGTTGAAATCAACGGCGAGCGCGTGTGCAACCTCGACACCATGACCGCTCTCGTCCGTATGGGCCTTGTGGAGCGCGAATCTCAATACCCATGCTGGGTGGCAACTGCTGAGGGTCGAAAACTCAGCCCCAACTACACCCCACCTGAATCGGAGTGAATGCCGGAATGGCTCGGCGAAGCAAATACGGCAACATGCCCTCGGCGCCACAGCTCATTGCGAAGGTGAAAGGCGACGCAGGGGCGTACAAGGTCTGGGGCATCGACTGGATGCACCACAGAGTGCTGCTGGATCGTGCTGGCCTAGAGTGGGTCCCGATCAAGAATGTCGCTCTGGAACCGCCCCCCGCCGACCTCGATGACTGACGCCTAGCAGGCCGTTGAAAAACTCGGCTTCAACTGCCCCAACCCGTCCGGTTTGGCGCTTTTTCAAGCGCTTTGGCCTAACGGAGTCCACACAAGGCCTGACTTCAGGCCTTTTTGACAGGTTTCAGCACCACGTTCACGCCTTTCGGCGTTTTTGGGGCGTAACTCGCCCTATACATGCGATCCTCGCCACCAACCCGACAGGCTACCCAGTCGGATCAGGTTGTAGACCGAGAAACCCAGCAATAACTGAGCACTCAGCTTGGCGCGACCGATCAGCTTGGTCTTGCGCAGGCCGCCAACCGTCTTCAGCCAGCCAAAACCTTCTTCGATCCGCTTGCGGATCTTCTGGCTGGCGGCATACCCCGGATGCCGCGTGGTGCGCCCATCGATGGCGCTGCCCTTGCGCTTCTGCGCCACATGCGGTGTCACTTTCAGCTCGCGCGCCCTCTGCACGAAACGCTTCTGGTCGTAATTCTTGTCTGCACCTACCGTGCTGCCCGGCTTGGCCGTGCGCTCCAGCATCTCCAGCGCCGCC
>JUEG02000036.1_pt1 | contig 44933 bp, 44 predicted proteins | sample 432341 | NCBI WGS metagenome assembly JUEG02 (sample SAMN02953476, study PRJNA257561) | rock porewater metagenome | biome: terrestrial; feature: Opalinus Clay rock; material: porewater; isolation source: Opalinus Clay rock BIC-A1 borehole | place: Switzerland: Mt Terri URL, St-Ursanne ... | reverse complement strand
TTGTAGTAGACCAGCAGCAGCACGTTGGCCGCGACTGCCAACCCGAGCACCAGACGTGAGGGGTGCCGGCGCAGATAGCCACCGAGCAGGTAGTTGACCAGCATGCTGCCGACCAGCAGCGGTACGTAGACCGGGTTCCACCAGCCGTAGAACACCAACGAGACGACGGTCAGCCAGATCACCGCGAGCCGCTGTCGGCCTGAGCCGGTCAGCACGAAGAATCCAATCAACACCACCGGTAGAAAGCCGGCGATGAATTCCACTGAATTGAAAAGCATCTTTCCCTATCCCTGCTCAGCGTACGTGCATCGCTGCCCAGGCCGCCTTCAAGGCGGGGCGAGTCATCCTTGCCTACGGTCCATGTGATCCTGATGCCGCCCCGACCAATCCTGTCTGGACGGTGCGGCATCATGGCCGTCTCGGTGGACTCTCGCTGGGGCAACGCTGCCCTCCCTGAGCTCCTGCGGGTGGGACCGGCAGATGTAAGGGAAAGTTTCAGCGGTTAGGGTGGGAACTCAATGACTCCCTGACCTGGGATGGAGGCAAGGAGACGGCCGCTGACAAGCGGTTCACCCTTGGGACGGAAATACTCTCGCTTTATTCGCAGGACAAATTCGACGAAGCGGCCCGGCAGATGAAGTCCTTTTCCTCGAAGACATTCTCGGACAGCACCGCGACCTGAGCTAATCGGTCGATTCGCTCCCATGCTACTGGTACGAAGGCCTCAGCGCTTTTCAGTCTGCGTCCCAACGTCAACACTGACACATTTGCGATGACTGCGATCATGGGAATGGTTAGACCGATCGCTGCCATAAGGCGGGAGCCTGTAGGGCTCGAAGCCCGCGCGATTTCTCTCAAGTCCTTCGTGCACGGTGTATGTCAACAGTTCGTGCCATGTCCCGAAGCCTGGTTTCTCTGGGAAACTGGAGGTCGTCTAATCTGCTGTTTCGCTGCCGTAGCCATCACGAACGCCTCACCTTTACAGGATCCACACTGCGGCGCAACGCTGCTAGGAGGCATGTGCGTTGCGTTCCTTGGCGCGGAGCCAACTTGCGTCGACGTGCAACTTGTTCTTGGCACCCTAGATCCCAACCTGAGTGACCAGAGCCGCAGCTACGTCGGCGGTCTCAGCGGGAGCAAGATCATGATCCGCCTTCACGACCCGATTGATGAATCGATTCAATTGCTCGCTGGGCTCCACATCCCTCCGAATCAAGTATGTGGTCAGCATGGTTGTGTCGCCCGCCAACGGTCGGGTTACTACATCAGGGTTGTTGAGCTCGGTGATGCGGGCAAGGCTCGAGAAGCCAAGGCCGTAGCCGGCTGCAACGAGCGCCATCAACAGGTCTAGCGTAGGGACTCGTTCGGCCACCGACATCTTCGACTCGATCGGTCTGAGTACCGGTTGAAGTTGCTCCCAGAAGCCTTCGCAGACTCCAGGCTCGCACAGCACTAGCGGATGTCGAGCGATTTCCTCCAAGGGGATCTGCCTGTAGGCGAGCAATTGATGACGAGCGGGAAGGACGACGACCAGCGGGTCCTGCCACACGGGCACTGCCACGAGACCTTCAACATGGTTTGCGGTTTGCGCTAGGCCAACGTCGAAGAGGTCCTCCAGAAGGCCTTTGGCCTGCACGGAGGACGGTACTTCCCGAAGGAATACTTCCACATCTGGATCCTCCTCGCGGCATTGAGCTAGCAGCGCAGCGAGCCGGGCCTGCGGCACGCCATCCGACAAGGCGACTCGTAGCTGTCCGCGAAACCCGGAGGCGGCACCTTTGACACTTGCCTTGGCCTGTTCGACCACAGCAAATATTCGTCTGGCCTCTTCCAGCAAGACCGTGCCCGCCCAGGTCAACCGAGTGCGCCGAGTGGTGCGCTCGAACAACTGGACCCCGAGTCTGTATTCCAGGTCCTTGATGATGCGTGACAGCGGCGACTGCTCAATGTGCAGACGTGCCGCGGCGCGAGCAAAGTGCAGCTCTTCGGCAACGACGACGAAACAACGAAGGTGACGAAGCTCCACGGCTAATACCTCTCAGCGATTAGTGATGCGATGTAGCCCGCCGTGCAGCAGACCAATCGGGTTGGCGACGCAGGTTGAGCATCTGCAGCAGCGCTCCGGCCACCGCAACGGCGCCGGCACTTGCAGCGAGCGACCAGGTCGGCAGCTCCAACAGGAAGATGAACCCACCAGTAGCGGCGCCAATGGCGCTGCCCAGATAGAGCGCCGACTCGTTTAACGCAATGGCGAGATTGCCGTCGCCCTGCGCTTGGCGCGCCAGGATAAGTTCATTGTTCTGCGGAACCTGCAGTGCCCAGCCCACGGCTCCCCACAGCACGATGGGCAGCATGGCGAGCCATGCACTGAACGTGGCAACCATGGGTAGAACAAATAGAGATGCGCCGAGGACCAGCATGATTGCCAGGACCAACACGGGTCCTCTCACTCGATCGACTACCGGCCCGATCAGAAAGCTGCCGAGTACGCCGCCGATTCCCCAAGCCCAAAGGAAAGGGGTAACCGAGCGAACGCCACCAAACTCTGGGTCCCGCAGCAGTGGTGCGATAAAGGTGTACATGCCGAGGCTGGCGATGGCTGCGAGCAGCGAAACGAGCAGGATGGTGACTACGTGCCGATCGGCGAGGATGGCGAGTTTCTCGCGAAGGGAGCTGGCTGGTGCAGCGGGTAGTGCAGGCAACAGCAACAGGAGCCCGGCGAAGGCTAGAAGCCCAAGTAATGTGACCAGCCAGAGGGCTGCCTGCCATCCCATGTGGTCTGCGATCATCAGGCTCAGCGGTACGCCTAGCACCACGCCGCTGGCCATCCCGCCCATGATAATCGCAATCGATTTGCCTCGCCGTTCAGGGATTGAAAGGGCAGCAGATGCACCGATGCCCATGGCCAGGTACACGCCAGCGCCGATTCCGGCGATGGCCCGCCAGACGAGCAGCGCATTGAAATCGCTCGACAGGGCGCTCGCCGCGTTGGCGATCACGAATAGGCCAAGCGCAGCCAGCAGCCCCATGCGTTGGCGATGAGGCGGGGTCAGCGCGACGAAGATTGGCGAGCCGAGTCCATAGGCGAGAGTAAAGGCCGTCACCAATTGGGCGGCCACAGCAACCGAAACTGCAAAGGCGTCTTCGATCATCGGGATCAGCCCGGCAGTGACGTATGACGCCATGCCAAGTGCGAAGGCGCCGATCGCGATCAGGTAAATCGGCAGAGAGTTGGAAGAGGGGGTACTCATGAGGAATGAGGCTCCACGTCGTGAAAGGGCAGCGTGGCCCGTCGGGCCACGCCCGAAGGGTTAAAGATCCAGTGTTACGTCCAGATCCGTCAGCCAGCTGTTGAGTCCGACGGCGAGCTCCATGCCCATCCGGTCATACATGGGCGAGACATCGCCCAACGGCCGGTTGAGCGTTTCCTGAACGTCCATGGTGTCCAGCAGCGGTCTGACGGGCGCGTCCTGGCTTTGCATGATCGTGGCTAGCGACTGGCGCAGCGCGTGCTCGTACGCAGGGTCCTGAGTAGAGGGGTAGGGGCTCTTGACGCGGTCGGTGATCGATGGCGGCAGAAGGTCGCGTGTCGCTGCGCGCAGGATGCTTTTCTCGCGCCCATCGAAGGCCTTCAGCGACCACGGGATGTTGAAGGCGTACTCGACCAGTCGGTGGTCGCAGAACGGAACCCGCACCTCAAGTCCTACCGCCATGCTCATGCGGTCCTTGCGATCGAGCAGTGTTTGCACGAAGCGTGTGAGGTTCAGGTAGCTGAGCTCTCGCATGCGCCGCTCGACAGGGCTCTCGCCGACTAGCATCGGTGTTTCGGCAATTGCCTGTCGGTAGCTGTCGGCAAGAAAGGCCGGCATGTCGAGCTGGCGCAGCAGTCCTCGGTCGAACAGCGTCTTGCCGTCGAAGTACTTCCCAGTAACGGACGTCAGCCACGGAAAGGTATCCGCCTCGATTGCCTCGGGGTCGTGGAACCACCGATAGCCGCCAAATACCTCGTCGGCGCTTTCACCGGAGAGTGCTACGGTCGAATGTTTGCGTACCTCCTCGAACAGGCGATACAGCGACGGCCACATGTCGCCCCAGTATGCAGGTGGAAGGTCAAGCGCGCGCACGACCTGACGGCGCAGGGTCGGGTCGGCAAGCTTGGCACTCTCCAGGACGATTTCGCCGTGCGTGCTGTGGATTCGTGCCACCAGTTCGCGAACGAAGGGCGCATCCGGCGTCCCTCGGACCGCGTCGCCGGCGAAGCCCTGGCCGTGTATTCGAAAGTCCACCGAGAAGGACCGTATGTTCGCTTTGCCGGCCTCAAGCAGCTTCTTCGATGCGAGCGCAGTGATCACGGACGAGTCCAGACCGCCGGACAGGAGGCTGCACAGGGGAACGTCTGCCACGATTTGACGCTCGACGATATCCTCCAGCAGGTCACGCGTATGCCGGACGGTTTGCTCTAGCGAATCGGCGTGCTCGCGTGCCTCAAGGCGCCAGTAGCGCCGCTTCCTCAGACCTCGGCGATCGACCCGAACGACTTCGCCAGGCAGAACCTCGTACATGCCATGGAAGACGGCATGGCCGGGGGTTTTGACCATCTCCAGTATTTCTCGAAGGCCGTCCGCACGGACTCGGCGCGGCACGCTCGGGTTGGCCAAAAGGGCCTTCGGCTCGGATCCGAAGATGACACCGTCCGCAGTGGGGTAGTAGTACAAGGGCTTGACGCCCATGCGGTCGCGGACGAGAAGCAGGCTTTCCTGCCGTCGATCCCAGATGGCGAAGGCGTACATGCCGTTGAGACGGTCGACGAAGTCTTCCCCCCATTCGAGATATGCGCGAAGGACCACTTCGGTATCGCTGCGGTTTTCGAAACAATGTCCGCGCAGCTGCAGTTCTGCACGCAGTTCGCGGAAGTTGTAGATCTCCCCGCTATAGGTAATGGCCGCTGCCTGTTTTCCGTCCGCCTGGCGAGCCAGCATCGGTTGCTTGCCGCCCTCCAGATCGATGATCGAAAGGCGGCGATGGCCGAGGCCGATTGGGCCGTCGATCCAGGCTCCCTGCGCATCCGGGCCCCGCCGGGCCATCGAGTCGGTCATGCGCTGCAGGATGTTTTCGTGTGCCTGCATTTCCTGGCTGTAGGACAGCCATCCTGTAATTCCACACATAGTCGTCTCCTGATTAGCCAAGGCTTTCGAGGTCGCTGTCTTCAGCGAGCAGGACCCGGTTCTGCGCGCGGTTGTAGTGCGCGGGAACTGCGACCGCCTTGGCGCGCGTTTCCAGTGTGTTGAGTAGGCGCTGCAGTTCGGTGGCGGTGTTAAGGTCGGCGAAGGGGAGGTCCGGCTCGCGCCGGCTTGCTATCCAGAGCACTGCGTCCCGGCACAGGCGCGAGAGCTTGTGGAGCGTTTCCAGACCCGGCTCGCTGGGCGCCTCGCTCGTTTCGTGCAGCTTCAACGGCGTTCCGTCGCTGTCGCGCATCCAGATCCTCAGGTGATCGTGGTCCCAGCAGGGCGTATCGAAAGTCAGCCGTGCGTGGATGACGTGCGCCTGGTCATCGGCGAACGACCAGTCGACGGTGCGCTGGCGTATGACATGGACGAAACTGCTGTAACCGGTGACTGGCGCCTCGCCGAGCGTTGCGCCGACCATCACTGTGTCGAGCACGGCTGGGCCGGATATCGAGAAGTCGGAACGAACGCCGATCACCTCGTCGACCGACCACGGACCTTCGGTGGGGCAGATCCAGCTCACGAGGTCCAGTGCATGGATCACTTCGCTCGTAACGCCGCAGGTCGGGCGATAGTCGTTGATACGGTCCTTGCCCCAGTTGAAGTGCGCCCGCACCAAGCGCCACCGATGCCGAGCGACCCACTCGCGAAGCGTCTGGCTCGCAGCCGAGTAGCGCTCGACCAAGTTGAGCGCGAAGCCATTGAGCGAAGCGAGGGCGGTGTCGATGGGTCCAAGGTCGTCGGCCGGCGTCGCGAGCGGTTTTTCGCAAATGACGAATCCGCGATAGCCTCGCAGTTGGCCAAGCACCGAGGCGTGGCTCACGTCATTGACGCTGACCACGACTAGATCCGGTCCAAATGCATGGAGCGCCTCCTCGATGGTGCCGATTCGGTCTAGCGTGCTCGGCCTTTCCCGGCGATCCAGATAGGCGATCGACATCCCGACACCGCACGTGCGACCGACGTGTTCGAGTGCATGCTGCCAGCGCAGTCCGGCATAACCCAGGCCGATAATGAGCACCTTCATGTCGGCGTCTCCTGGCGGACCAGCAAGCGCTCGCCGCTGGGCTGGAAGCCTAGCGTCGAGTAGAGCTGCGCCCCGTCTTCTGTGGTTTGCAGCACGACGGTGCGTACATCGCGGTTGTCGAACCAACGCAGCAAGGTGGTCATGAGCTGGTGGGCAATGCCCCTGGCACGGAACTGTGGCGCTACCACGACCGACTGCACCCACCCCGACAACCCGTTCGGGTTCGCGGCGGTGGGGGCCCTCGCGTCGATGATGCCGGTCGCGCAACCGATCACCTGGCCGGAGTCGCGATGCTCGACGGCAAGCACACGGACATTGTCGTTGGCGCCGAGGGTGCTGCTCAGCCAGGTCCGGTACGCCGCTCGCCAGCGAGCGCACGCTTCCGGCGTGCGACTGGAGTAGCTGGCGTCGGTGCCGTCGAGTAGTACCCCGCGCAGCTCGATCAGCATCGGGATGTCGAGCGTGGTTGCACTGCGCACGTTGAATAACGACTCGCTCATCACGCTACCTCCATCTTGAAGGCACTCGAAGCCCGGGGTATGGCGAAATGCGTAAATGTCTCGTCCAGCGCTGCGGCGAGTTGCTCGATCTGTGACTCGCTGTGGTTGGGCGTGGCGTTGACGCGAAAGCGCTCCGTGCCCACCGGTACGGACGGATAGTTGATCGGCTGGAGGTACACGCGGTGTGTATGGAGCAGGCGCTGGGCGGCAGCCTTGCACCGCTCGGCCTCGCCAACGAGGACGGGCAACACATGCGTCTGCGAGCAGGTCATGACCGGGATGTCGTACTGTTTGAGCCGCTCACGCAGAAGTGCGGTCTTCGCGTGCAGCCGGGTGCGTTCGTCGTCGTTTGCCTTGAGGTACTCGACGCTTGCAAGGCAGCCGGCCGTGACTGCCGGTGGCAGCGATGTGGTGAAGATGAAGCCGGTTGCGAAGGAGCGCACGGCGTCGACGATGACCTGGCTCGAGGCGATGTACCCGCCGATGACCCCAATGGCCTTGGCCATCGTCCCCTGAATGATGTCGATCTCGCTGGCCAGGCCAAGCTGGGCGGCGATGCCGGCACCACGGGGACCGTACATGCCTACGGCGTGCACCTCGTCCAGGTAGGTCAATGCGTTGTGGCGCTTGGCGACCTCGACGATGCGCTCGATTGGCGCGATATCGCCGTCCATCGAGTAAATGGACTCGAAGACGACGAGCTTCGGCTGCCCGAGTGGGTAGGCCGACAGGATCTCATCCAGATGTCCTGCATCGTTGTGCCTGAACACTTTGCGTTCGTTGGGCGTCGCGCGAATGCCATTGACGATCGACGCATGGTTCATGGCGTCGCTCGCTACCACGCAGTCGGGAATCTGGCGCAGCAGACACTGCATGGTCGCATCGTTCGAGCCGAAGCCGGTTGGGAATACCAGCGCGGCCTCCTTGCCATGCCACTCGGCAAGGCTGGCTTCCAGGCGCCCATACAGCTCATGGGATCCACCGATATTGCGCGATCCGCCCGAGCCGGCGCCGTAGGTGTCGAGTGCGACGTGCATCTGCTCGCGCACCGCCGGGTGCTGAGACATCCCCAGATAGTCGTTGCTGCACCAGACCACGACCGGCTCGCGGTCGCTGCCCTGGAGCTTGGCCAGTGGGTACTGGCCACAGATGCGGCTGAGTGTTGTGAACGTGCGGTACTGGTTGGAGGACTTCAATGACTCCAGCTGTTCGCGAAGCAATGATTGGTACATCCGTTTCTCTCCTAGCGATCTGGCCGCCTCATCCCCGACCGACTGCTCTGCAATGGGGTTCTGCGCGACGAGGGGCTATTCTTAGTACCGTTGCTAGGGGGTTACAATTTGACTGTTTATGCTATTACTTGAGGTAATCGGATGAGCGCACCGCGAAGCGTTGAACGAAACCGCACCGAGCTTGCGGACTTCCTGCGCAGCCGCCGTGAACGCATTACGCCCGAGGAGGTTGGCCTGCCGTCGGGCGGCAGGCGCCGTACACCGGGCCTTCGGCGCGAGGAGGTGGCCGCGCTCGCGGGGGTGGGGTTGTCCTGGTACACATGGCTGGAGCAGGGGCGGGACATCGGCGTATCGGCGACGTTTCTCGAGAACCTAGCCCGGACGCTCAAGCTCGATGCGACAGAACGTCGCCATCTATTTCTGCTGGCCCATCAGCGTTTACCACCCGAGCCGGGCAAGACCTGGTGCGTGGTTCCGCCCCTGGTGCATCGGTTAATGGCCGATCTGCCGTCGCGCCCGGCCTACGTGCTGAACCTGCGGTGGGACGTTCTGGCGTGGAACGCTGCGGCGGATCGGCTGTTTGGTTTCTCGAGCTTTCCGGCCGAGCGCCGTAACCTGCTCTGGCTGCTGTTCACCGCGGCCTCGATGCGCGCCCTGTTCGATCCCTGGCAGGATCAGGCGCTGCAGATCCTGTCGAGCTTTCGCCGCGACTTCGTCAGGGCCCCGCTCGATCCGGACATTGGCACCTTGGTCAAGGATCTGGAAAAGGTCGATACCGACTTCAGGACCTGGTGGCGCCAGCAGGACATCCATGGCCCCTGTCAGGGGATCCGGTATCTGAGCGTTCCTGAGGTCGGCCCGGTGGTGTTCGACCATACGTCCCTGACCATCGACGTCGACCGCGACCTGCGGCTGGTTTATTACGCGGCGAGGGAAGGGCAGGTGCAAGAGCACCGTTTCGAACAGTGGCTGGCAGACGACACCGCGACGCCTGGTCTGGAGCACCCTTCGCTCATTCAATGACCCGGCCGCGCGATCGTCCGATGTTCCAGGACACCTGGTCGCGCTGGACGCGCGCAGTCACCGATTGCCCTCGCCGCGGCTCGATGACCGGCTTCCAGGGCACCAGGCTGAAGCCACCGTTATGTTCGAGCTGCGCGTAGCGCCCGCTAACAAGGTCCAGATACTTCCGGTAGACCCCGGTGATCGGCGCGCCGTCGACCGTTGCGTGATGCTGCATTCCGGTTCGTTCCTTGATTCCTTTCACGGCGACGGCCAGTTCACGCTGGCGAAGCGTTCCCAGCAGGTTCGGGAAGAATGACATCCGCTCACCCCGGCGCTGTGTCAGCCCAAGTTCCGCCAGGAAATCCGCACGTTCGCGCAGGCACGTGCGAACCTCTGCGCCGAATCCATGAATCGCCGGCTCCGCTGCTCGTCCCACGAGTTGCGCGTCGAGCCAGGTGGCACCCATGGCCCGGACCTGTCGATCGATCGGCAGGCGCGAATGGACAGTTACCGCCACGCCACTCGAGCGCTGCGCGTCGTACCGTCGCCCCTGTTCGGCAAGGTCCTGCGGCACGCGCCATAAGCCTTTGCCTACCCGTTCTACCACTCCGGCGCGGCGCAACGCTTCGAGTCGGCGCTCGTAGGCGTCGAGCAGCGACTCCCGGTCGATATCAGGGGCTCGCATTACGAGCATGGCGCGATGTGAATCGCGGGCGTAGAGGCCATCGACCGTGAGGGCGGCAATCTGGGTATCCATCGCACGCGGCGGGAACGTACCCCTGACCTCGACGATCGCATCGACCGGGTAGCTCGACAATTGCGCGTCGTGCGCCAACCTGACGTGGTGAGCCCGGCCGTCCATGCCATCGACGACCAGGTAGGGCAGATCATGGGTTTCGCCGGTTAGCCCCTTGGCGGCTACCCGCCCGATGATGCTGCCGTCGTGTCCAGGCTGAACGATATGCAGGTCCCGCTGTGCCCCGGCCATGGCGCGCTGCATCGTGCGTAGGATATCGCCGCGCTCGCCCAATTCGCGCAGCGTTCGCTCAGCGTGATCGAATACGCGCCAGTGTCCACCCGGCGCCTGCCCGGCGAGACCCATTCGCTCCAGGTGCTGGAGCCGCCCGATGAGTTGCTGGCGCCGCGGATGGCGCCCAAGGGCATGCAAGTGCAGTCCTTCGGGTGGCATTTGGCGGGCGAGCATCCGATCCAGCCCTGTCCACCGGTCCTGGGTTACTTCGCGCTGAGCGCTTAGTCCGATCTCCCGTTCGGTGCGCAGGCCGAGCCAGTCCGTCGCCAGCTCCGATGCCCGCTCGCGCATCCCGTGGGCGATATAGTCCCTGGCGATGACGAGATCCCGCCCCGATTCGTCCTTGCCCCTTAACACGATATGGGTGTGCGGATTGTCGGTGTTCCAGTGGTCGACTGCTATCCAGTCGAGCCGCGTTCCGAGGTCCGACGAGACCCGCTCCATCAGGTGCCTGGTGAACGTGCGCAGGTCGTCGAGCGAGTTCGCGTCCTCGGGCGAAACGATAAGGCGAAACTGGTGGCGATCATCGCGGCCGCGCGCTTCGAACGCCTGGATATCGGCCTCATCGGTCAGCGCTCCGTAGGCCTGTCCTGGCTCGCCATCACGGCCGACGCCCTCTCGCTCGATGTAGCGCAGGTGAGTCGATGTGGATCGCTTGCCGGCGCGTTGGAGGTTCACCAGGCGCGTCTTGACGGCGACACGCCGCAAATGAATCGAGGGTCTCGCTCGGCCGAACTGAGCCACGACATGACCACGGCCGAGGCGGGCGCCTGGCCTTGCCGAACCCGCGCGCGCCTGGACGCCCGTCTTGTTGGCCTGGCGAAGCACCTGGCCGACGAAGGCCTGGCCGCGCTGCTTCGGCGGGCCGGTACGAGGCCGGAATCGGTCGTCATGGGCGCTATCCCGGTCGTCCATCATTGCCTCCAATGTGGTCGTGGTGGGGCGCAGGGGTGCCCCGGTTGGCCGCACAGCCGGTGCGCGCCCTGCGCTGACAGGCACCCCGGACCGCAACGTCCGTGCCGCTTCCAACCCACGTGCAGACTGGACTCGCCTGCCAGGGCGTAGGGTTCCCTTTTATCTTGCCCTCCGCTTTTCATGCCTCTCAGCTCCGCCATTCGCCACTAATCGGCAAACAAACGATGTGCCGTGCCCAGCACGGTATGCGTGCTGACGGGACCGAAATAGCGGCTGTCGAACGAGTCGTCATGGCGCGGGGAAAGCAGCAGGAGTTCGTCATCCACCAGAGGGCGGCATCCTCGCCACTGCGGCATGGGGCGGCCGCGGCGGTCGTATGCACGCGCCTCTACTGCCGTAGCGCCGTCCACCAGTAGACGCGAGCCGATCGCACAGGCGCGCTGTGGCGGCGCTGCGAAAACCGGCTTGAGCATCGGTATCTCAGTCGGAAGGTATCCACGGCGAGATGCAAGCTGGGCCGCCTCGCTTGGCAGGCGTACCAGGACCAGGTCCCCGACCCTTGGCAGCGCGTACGGGTCGATGCGGTACCAGCCGGGTGGCACGCTGTCCGAGGCGTTGTAGACGACTCTCACCGGCAGCTCGATCAGACCCGACAGGCCCACCCACGCGGTGCCGACGATCACCAGCAGGAGGACTGACGTGCGGCGCCTCATGTCTCGCGCTCCGGAAAACGCGTCTCGAGCAGTTCGCGCAGCATCTGGGCCACCGTAATGCCTTCCTGAAACGCGGCCACCTTGATTCGAGCTCGCAGGTCGGGGGTGATGTCGAGCGTAAGGCGCGCCGTGTAAATGCTGCCCTTTGCAGGGAGCTGTACCGACGCTTGACGGATCCATGCCCGGGCCTGGGCATCGGCCATGGGCCGCGCGCCTATGTCGACGCGCTTCGCGCTCATGGCGCCCACCCGAGCAGTTCGTCGACCAGCGAGCTGATCTCACGGGCCGCTGCGCCGTCGGGGATGAGTTCGTGCACCAGGCGGCCGGCTGCCGCACTGTCGGCGAACACAATGCGCTGGCGCACTTCGGCGCGAAGCGCCGGAAGCGGCTGGTCGGCCAGTGCCTCCCTGGCTTCGCGCCCGATCACCGTGGTGCTGACACGCCTGTTGATCGCGAACGCCGCGCGCAGCGCTGGACGGAAAACCTGTGCCTCGCGGATCAGATCGACCATCTCGGCGCTAGCCCAGAAGTCGAAGGGGCCCGGCTGCACCGGTACCAGTACCCGGTCCGCTGCCATGAGCGTTGATCGGGCCAGGGCAGCAATGCGCGGTGGGCCGTCGATGATCAGGTGGTCGGCACGTCTGGCCAGCTCTGGCGCCTCCTGATGCAGTGTCTCGCGTGGCAGGCCCACCGCGCCGAACAGCCTCGCCAGGCCCTGCTGGGCACGCCGTTGCACCCAGTCCAGCGCGGAACCTTGCGGGTCGGCATCGAGCAGGATCACGGTCTTGCCGCGTCGTGCCAGCTCGCCGGCGATATGGGTGGCCAGGGTGGTCTTGCCGACCCCGCCCTTCTGGTTGAGCAGGGCGAGGATCATGACCCGGCCTCCACGTGTGCGTGCCAACCGGCGCGGATGATCCGGGTAGCCTCGATCCCACAACAACAAGTTAGAGATTCTGTGTTAGTTAAGTTAAGGCACGCCGCAGGCCGCGCGTTTGCTGGTTTGCATCCAATTCGGTGCGCCTGATAGCACGATAGGCCTGCGCCTGATGGCACGAGTGTATTTGCGCCTGATAGCACGACGGGTTTCACAGCTTGTCCCCGGCTTATCCCCGTGCCGCCTACGGCACGGGCCTGAACGCCAGCAGCTCGGTGGAGGGCTCCATCCGCACGATGTCCAGCTGGTAGCCGGGCAGGGACTGGCGGGCGACCAGTGCACGAAGATCGAGGGCAAAGTCCGAGTAGCGGGCAGCACTGCCAGACTTTCGGTGCAGGTGCCTGAAGTCGAACTGCCAACCCTCCGGCTGGTGCCCGCCGTGCTTGCGCACGAGGCGATAGAGCCAGCGCTCGATCCCGCCGGTCAGCCGGAAATACGCCGGGTCGATGGTCAAGACGAGGGCGCGATCCAGGACGCCTGCATAGAACCAGTCCGGTAGGATCAGTTCGATACCCAGAGGCTTGCCATCGGCATTGGCCAGCTCCTTCCACTCGTTGATCCATGAAAAGCGATGCAGCCGGCGACCGGTGGTCTCGCGTATCGACGTCGCAACGCTCGTGGTCTGTAGCCGATCCAGGGCTGCCTTCAGCCGCAGATAGTCGCGCCGGGAGGTGCCACGCCCGATGAAGCGCAGGATCTCGTAGGGCGTCGCCCTGATCAGGCGGGACGTCGCGATACCCGCATCGCGCGCCTCGACAATCTGGCTGGCGGCCCAGATCAGGATATCCGCATCCCATATCGTCGCGATGCCATGCTCGTGCGTCCCTTCCACGCGTACCGTCACGCTCCCGGAGCGAAAGTCGATCGGCAGCGTGCGACGCGATTTGCCGAGCGAGAAGAAGGGGTGCGCCATCAGGTCCTGGGCATCGCGCGGGGCCATGTCGCCTGGCAGGGCACGAAACGGGGCTAGCGGCCGTTCCTGGGCAGGCGGCTCGGAACGTGCACTCATCGGTATCGAGTGTCTCAACGTTCATGGCGCGCACCTCCGCAGTGATGCTGCAGGTACTCGGGGTCGAAGGTGGTCTCGAAGCTGCGCGCGTCGGCCCATGCCTGCAGATCGGCCAGGGCATACATGACGCGCCGGCCAAACTTGCGAAAGCGCGGCCCACCCCCGATGACACGCTGCTTTTCCAGGGTGCGCGGTGAAAGCCGAAGGAAGACCGCGGCCTCGGCATTGTTGAGGTAGGTCGGGTGGTCCGGCGCCGAAGCCCTGGGCAATCTTGGCGCGACCGGTTGGCCAGGCAGGGTTTGCCGGTCGTGGTCCGTAGAAGAGGGCGCAGCGTGGTGAGGTAGGAGGGACATGGGCAGGTCTCCTGTAAATGGAGGCCTACCCTGTGCCGATCAGCCCGTGCCGATCATGCCGGACTGGGTCTCCGACCAGACGGCAACGCGGCACAAAACCAATTGCGGCGTGCCTGGTCCGATTGCTGCGTCACAACGCCAATCGAGCCGTGCCATTGATCGAAGCTACCCACACGCGGTGCAACCTGATGCGACGCATGCAGTTTTAACAGAAGCGAGGATGCACATTTCAGTAGAACTGCAATTACTGAAATGCGTATGCGCACAAAGCCGTAACCGTGCGTTCGCGTATTGTGCCGCTAATAGTAAATACGCCTCTACGTTTTCGTCTTAATACAGGGCGGAAGTTGATTTACCGTGGCGCCTTCCGGTTATCCACTAGTGGCCGTGTTAGTTTGCCCACGGTATATCGCCAGGCCAATTATGTCTTATGGCTTTGAAGAGGAAAATGATGAGCAAGATCGCCGAGTACAAACGCCTTGAAGCCCAACTTGCCGAGCAACTCGCGGCGCTGGACAAGCTCAAGACCGATGGCCAACTGAAACGGGAAATGGAGTTTGAAGACAAGCTCAAGGCCCTGATCAACGAGTACGGTTTCAATGCCCGCACCGTCCTCGACATCCTCGACCCGGCGTCGGCCGGGGATGTAGCGCCTGTCAGTCGCCGTCGTGCCCGTGAAAACAAGACCTATAGCAACCCGCACACCGGTGAGGTGGTCGAAACCAAGGGTGGAAACCACAGGGTCCTCAGCGCCTGGAAAAAACAGTACGGCGCCGAGGCGGTGAAGTCCTGGGTCGCCTGAACGAAAGTTCCCGCTAGTTTGCCAACAGTTGCTCCAGGCGCAGGCCAACTTGCTTGGCCTGCGCTGCCATGCCGGCGATATACTCGATCAGCTTATCGAGTGTTATCAGTTCAGCGGCCGGCAATTGGTCCTTCATTCCAAGCAACTTGATGGTTGCCTCGTCCCGACGCTGTCGCGACGAGTACTCGATGTTGATTAGTTCATTGATCATCGCCTGCACCAGGACGGCCTCGTGGCCGCGGAAACGACTTTCGAGCAACTCGTCGAGCTTTTCCACGACAGCCATGACGTGCGCGACCGTATCGACCGCCCGCAGCAGATGGATCCTGATTTCATCCTGCATCGCCGGGTGAAAGCGCATCCTGCCCAACGCGACGAGACGGGCGAATTCACTGGCGCCGTGGGCCAGGCTGTTCTGCGCCCGCAGCAGATCGAGCACATCGCTGCGCGGGATTGGCATGAAAAGCGTGCTCGGCAAGTGCAGGCATACATCCCGCGACACCCGCTCGCTTTCCTGGCTGAGTTCCCGCACCTGCTGCTCGATCAGCTGTACGCGCTGCCAGTCCTCGTCGAGGGCGCTGCGCAGCAGGGGAAGCAGCAACTGGACCGCACCATGCACTTGCTCAAATTGGCAGCGCAACTGCTTGAACGGGGAGCGGGCTACCAGACCGCACAGGGCTTTCTCGGACATGCTGGTCTCGGCGATTGGCGATGGCGATGTATTGAAGGCCGCGGCTCGTTTCAATTGGATGACGCCGCCACCGGTGTGCGAGGCGGCGGCGCTCAGGGGATAGGTTGCGGACACTCGTAAGCGTCCGCAGGTAACCCGCTAATACGCGCGGAAAACGTGCACCTGCTCGAAGCCCATTTCGATGGTGAGCACGTCTCCTCCGTATTCCATGTCGCGCGCTATGGCGTGGTAGTCGATATACGGCGCGAGGTGCGCAGGGATAGCGGTTGTTTGCTCGGTCAACTCTTGGGCGTAGTCAGCGAGGGAGGTAAAGCAGCCGCAGTAGTTTTCTTCGATGGCAACGCGTGCTGGTTCCAACTCGCCGAAGTAGGCCAGCAGTGCGCCGGCTAGCTCGGGATGCGCTTCGATCAGGCAGGCAATCTCGTGTATGGCTTGGAGCGACTCGTATTCGCCCGGGCGGTAACCGTCAAAACCCTCATGGTCGTGAATCGCGTATTCCTCGGCGCCAGGGACCGGGGATGCTCGGAGCATCGACTCGGTCTGCGTCTGAATCTCATGCAGCGGTTGGGTAGCCTCAACCCACACGCCGTGTAGATGCCCGGCATTGTAGGCAGCGAGATCGGCCAGGTAGATCCGGATGGGCTTGCTCATGCTTGCGCTCCTTGTCTGGAAGGTTCTGCGCGTTTCGCCGCGCATGAACCCCTGCCGACTAGGGCGACTAAGGCCGTCGTGAAAAAATCAGGAAGAATCGCGGAGGCTCCGCCCAGCGCAGCGGCCGGGTGGAAACCGTCTATTTTTCTTGATTTTGAGGGGGCAAGAACCCCTGCCTTTCGCGTTTGAACCGTGCCCTCAATGCTCCAGCGTACGCCTTCACATGGGCAGTCACCCTTTGCGCGTCAACCGCCTCGCTCGGTCGTGGATGGGCTACTGTCGCGCGTCCTCGATGCGCTATCCAAACAGCGAAATAGATAGTCGCCACCACGGCTAAGGATCCTCCCGCTGCCGCCTCCTGGCGTCGACACTTGAAGCACGGCTGTCATCAATCAAACACTCCCTGGATTTCATCGAGTGTGGGCATCGCGGCCGGCGTCACCGCGAACTCGCAATCCAACGCGCCCAGTACCCGCGCATAAGCCGCGATGCCAACCGACAAATCGCCTCTCTCGACGGCGATAACCTTCTGGCGGGTGATGCCCGCCAAGGAGGCAAGCTTCGCCTGGGTCAGGCCGAGGTTCAATCGACGCTGCCTGACCTGCTGGCCAAGGCGAGCTGTAATGAAAGCATGGTCCATGTCTGGTTTGCGTAACATAATAAAGAGGAATGTAACGTATACGGAACAGTTCAAAAGAGCAGCTCTTACCTCCTGCATGAACGTTGCGAGTCGGCGTTGACTGACTGCACGAGGCGCTCGAAGCCGATGGAGCCTAAAAACAACACCTGTTTATTGGTGGCCCACGGGCTACAAAAATGGACAGTGCGGCGTACTTTGTGTGCTGCGGGCTACGCGTCAGTAGCTCATAAGAAATTGCGCGGCACCCTGCCTCTCGTTCTCGACCACGGGTAGGGCGGACTGTGAACGGCTGCCTAAACCTGGAAATTCGTTTCAGCTTCCATCGTGCGCTGCGCTACTGTCGAACTCGACGGATGACCCAAGCAAGGAGCGCATATGGGCAGGTTGGTATTGAGCAGGCGAGCCGATGAGCAGATAAGGCTGACGTTGAAGCCCGGTGCCTCGATCGACGACTTTCTGGATGAGCTGGAGCAGGTCGGCATCTGGATTACGGTCGTCCAGACCGATGGAGGCCGGGTCCGCCTGGCCATCGAGGCACCAGAGCAACTGCTGGTCCTGCGCGACGAACTCATTCCAGGCCGCGAGTCGTTCGTGAAACTCACGGCTGGATTCGAGCGTTCCTAGATGCTTGCCAAAACCATTGCTGCTGGGCTGGCGATCATGGTTTGCGGACTGCTGACCGGTAACGCATGGTCGGATTCGTTGGCCTCGTTCGGCCTGCGCACAAAGGATAAGAATCCCTGCCGCTTGACCGATGGCAGAGGCTTCGAGGCGCCGACCATCGTCCTGATGGCAGGCGCCTACGACAAGCTGTCCAGGGATAAGGTCGCCGTGCTTAAGATCATCGATACGGCCATCAACGCCGGTTGCGACATCGACGAGCCCGACGAGTTGGGCCTTTCGCCCTTGAGCGCTGCGATCCTGTACAACGAGCCCGCTCTGGTCGAGCGCTTCTTGCAGGCTGGCGCCGATCCCTACAGGAGGATCGCCAGTTCCAAGGCCAGCATCGATGGGCTGGATGCGTTCGAGTTCCTTCAGATGCTCATGACCAAGGTGCCCGGTCAGGACCGTACGGCACTTCGCGCGGTTCTCGATCGGTACCAGTAGCGCGCCGCGCCGCGCTGCGGGTCTGCAGAACGCTGACCGCAGCCACAAAGCCTGATGGATCGCCCTGCCTGGCTGACCGGCTTAGAACGTCGGCTAGACAATCGGCTCGATCAGATGGGGACCCTCGTTTCGCGGGTTGCCCACGTCTCGCCCCACCGGATGCCAGACGAAGGCATCGACGGCAATCGCATGAGCCTGAAGCAGCTCATCGGCCTCGCCGGAGCCGATATCCGACAGCCAGGTACGCGCATGCAGCGCGTCGAGCGAGACGGGGCGCCGGTCGTGAATGTCGAGCATCCCACCCTGCGAATCGGCCGTGATGATCCGGAAGCCGTCGTCTGCGCGGGGCTCGCTCCCTGCGGCTGGGAACTGACCTATCGCAGGGATGAACAGCGGTTCGCTGTCGCGCCTGCGAATGTAATAGGCCTGCTTGGTCTTCTGACCTTCTACCGGACACCACTCGTACCAGCCGTCGGCACAAAGCAACGCACGGTTCGGCCAGACCTGCCGGAAGTATGCGCTATGAGCGACCTTCTCCCGGGTCGCATTGATGTCGCTGCGCACGGGGGCCTTCGCCCAGCTGGGCGACCAGCCCCACCGTTCCGGACTCCATACCAGACCCTTACCGACGCGCCTGAGCAGCTCCACGCGCGAATGAGGCGCGACGTTGTAGCGGCCGATGTCCTCTGCGGGTGTACGCCCGAACAGGGTGGCCTGGACACCGAGCGATGCCAGGTACTTCTCTGCCGCACGATGCTGGGCCAGTCGTCCGCACATTGATCCTTCCTCCTGTCGCTTCTCGATTGACCCGATTCGACCCGCTCAAAATATACTGTATGCATATACAGTTTTGTGGTTTCTCCATGGACAATGTCGAATGCACTCCCGCCCGCTATGCGGAACTGCACTGCCTGAGCAACTTCTCGTTCCATCGCGGTGCATCCAGCGCAGCCGAGCTGTTCGAAAGGGCTCACCAGCTAAATTACGAGGCGCTTGCCATCACCGACGAGTGCAGCCTCGCCGGCATCGTGCGGGCGTGGCAGGCGTCGAAGGCAACCGGCGTTCGCCTGATCGTCGGCACCGAGGTAAGGCTAGTCGAAGGTGCTCGGCTGTTGCTTTTGGCCCAGGACCTGGTTGGCTACCAGCGGATCTGCGCACTTATCACCCAGGCAAGACGGCGCGCCAGGAAGGGTAATTACGTGCTTCACCGATCCGACTTCGACAGCGGGACCGAGGGGATGCTTGCGCTCTGGATCCCGAGCCCGGACGAGGCGGACGAGCAGGGCAGGTGGCTGGAATCGCGCTTTGTCGGCCGCTGCTGGATTGCGGTGGAGCTGCATCGTGAATGCGACGACGAGCGCAAGCGGTCGGATCTCATGGCATTGGGCGAGCGACTTGGGATGCCCCTCGTCGCCACCGGCGACGTGCACATGCATGTGAGGGGACGACGGGCGCTGCAGGACACCGTGACCGCAATCCGGCATCGATGCGCTGTTGCCGACGCCGGTGCCTATCTGTTCCAGAACGGCGAGCGTCACCTTCGTACCCTGGAAGCGCTGGCCGATCTCTATCCGTCAGGGCTGCTGCACGAGTCGGTCCGGATCGCAGCGCTGTGCGCCTTCGACCTTGGCCAACTGCGCTACGAGTACCCGCACGAGGTCGTACCCCCAGGACGATCGGCCTCCGAGTGGCTGAGGCAGCTAACGTTCGAAGGCGCGAGCTGGCGCTGGCCGGACGGGATCCCGGAGAAGGCACTGGCGCAACTCGAGGCGGAACTCGGCCTGATCGAGGAACTGCAGTACGAGAGCTACTTCCTGACCGTACACGACATTGTCCGCTTCGCCCGAAGCATGGCCATTCTGTGCCAGGGCAGGGGATCGGCCGCCAACTCGGCCGTGTGCTTTGCACTGGGCATCACCGAACTGGACCCGACCCGGATGAGCATGCTGTTCGAGCGATTCATCTCCAAGGAACGCAACGAGCCACCGGATATCGACGTGGACTTCGAGCACGAGCGGCGCGAGGAAGTGATCCAGTACATCTTTGATCGCTACGGGCGCGAGCGGGCAGCCTTGACGGCAGTGGCCAGCACCTACCATTTCGCCGGCGCGATCCGCGATGTGGGCAAGGCCCTTGGCCTGCCACCCGAGCACGTCGACGCGCTGGCCAGATGCTGTGGCAGCTGGAGTGACCACATGCCGTCGCCGCAGCGCTTGGCCGAAGCCGGATTCGATTCACAGAACCCGACACTGCACCGGGTGCTGGTCCTGACTTCGCAACTGGTCGGCTTTCCGCGGCACCTGTCCCAGCATCCGGGTGGCTTCGTCATCTCGGAACATCCGTTGTCCACGCTGGTGCCGGTGGAAAACGCGGCCATGAAGGACCGGACGATCATCCAGTGGGACAAGGACGATATCGACGCGCTCGGGCTGATGAAGGTCGATGTCCTGGCATTGGGCATGCTGAGCGCGATCAGGCGCTGCCTGGACCTGCTGCGCACCAATGCCAGGCGCGACCTGACGTTGGCCACCATTCCGGCCGAGGATCCGCAGACCTACGCCATGATCAGCCGTGCCGATACGCTTGGCGTATTCCAAATCGAGTCCAGGGCGCAGATGGCCATGTTGCCCAGGCTCAAGCCCAAGACCTTCTATGACCTGGTGATCGAGGTCGCCATCGTGCGGCCAGGGCCGATCGTCGGGCAGATGGTCCATCCCTACCTGCGCCGGCGCAATGGCGAGGAGGAGGTGAGCTACCCGAGCGACGAGCTTCGCGAGGTCTTCGAGCGCACGCTGGGGGTGCCATTGTTCCAGGAACAGGTCATGCGCCTGGCCATCGTTGCGGCCGGCTATACCGCCGGCGAGGCCGACCAGCTACGCCGCTCGATGGCCGCCTGGAAGCGCCACGGTGGGCTTGAGCCCCACCAGCAGCGGCTGAAACAGGGCATGCTCGAGCGCGGCTACGACGAGGCCTTCGCAGAACGCATCTTCGAGCAGATCAAAGGCTTTGGCAGCTACGGCTTTCCCGAGTCCCATGCAGCCAGTTTTGCACTGCTGACGTATGCCAGCTGCTGGCTCAAATGCCACGAGCCATCTGCTTACGCCTGTGCACTGATCAACAGCTGGCCCATGGGCTTCTATTCGCCCGACCAGGTGCTACAGGATGCGCGCCGGCATGGCATCGAGGTGCGGCCCGTGGACGTTACCCGGAGCGACTGGGACTGCACGCTCGAAGAACCTCAGCAAGCGTTACCGGCAATTCGCCTGGGGCTGCGGATGGTGCGCGGGCTCTCGGAGCCGGTCGGACGCCGCATCGAAGCCGAGCGCAACAGCGCCCCATTTCGCCACGTTTGCGACCTGTGCCTTCGCGCGGGGCTCGATACCAAGGCTCGCGAACTGCTGGCCGAGGCCAATGCACTCAGTGCGCTGGCAGGGCATCGGCATCAGGCACGCTGGGACATCGCCGGTGTCCAGGCACCGCTACCGCTGTTCGAATGCGCCGAGACGGACCGGCCGATCGCGCTGCCTGCACCCACGCTGGTCGAGGACATGCACGCCGACTATGCGCGCACCGGCACGACACTGGGCCCACACCCCCTGTCGCTGCTGCGCGCCACGCTGAGGTCGATGCGGGCTCGCAGCTCCAGGGACCTAGCCGAGTCGGTCCATGGCCAGTTCATTACCGTGATCGGCATCGTGACCGGCCGGCAGCGTCCGTCGACGGCGTCGGGTGTCACCTTCGTCACGCTGGAGGACGAGTACGGCATGGTCAACGTCGTGGTCTGGCGGGATCTGGCCGAGCGCTACCGGCCAGCGCTGATGCAGTCGCGGCTGCTGCAGGTCAAGGGCAAGCTCGAGGACCAGGCCGGTGTAAGGCACCTGATTGCCGGTCACCTGCAGGACCGAAGCGATCTGCTCGATGGGCTGGATGTGCGCATCCGCGATTTTCATTGACTCAATTGACCGTTCGGAAGGGAATCGGGACCCTGTGGTGCGCGGTGATCCGGCTTATTCGAACCGAGAGTCAAGACGCGCCGCCCGTGTGATAAGCAGCAAAACGTCTTAAAAAGCGGTTGACACCAACAATTATGCACATTCCGGCCTGCAGGGGATCACTAGCTGCGAGAGAGTCCTTCGGCAAATGGACGAAACAGCGTAAGTGATTGATTTAAAAGAGCTATGAAAGACTGCGCAAAATCTCGCCGATCCGTTTCCAGTCCGCACCAGGCGGGCGTTTGCGGCAAGAATCCAAGATATGTTCACAGCTTTATCCACAGCTTCTGTGGATAAGGAACTAAATCCTAGAGTCGGCGCGGCTTTGCGGCGGCCAGCTCGGTTAGCCGGCCAGCTTATTCCCGATTCGTTACCGTTTGCAGGGGGCTCCTGGCGTTCGTCTCCGTATCGCTGGTTTATGTTGGCAAAGAAAACTCAACGGCATCTGGCCAGCTCCACGGACCCGACAAAAGCGTTTCCATGTCCCATCACGCATGCGATTCGCTGGTTGCGCGCGTGCTCCCACGGCTGCGGTGGATAGGTCTTGCTCCAGGCGTCGAACAGCTGTCGATCCTGCTTGGACAGTCGCAGCTTGTAACGATCAGCCATGTAGAAATAGGTGCGCGCAATCATGCCGCGTATCGGTTGGCGCGGCATTGCCTTGCGAGCCTTGAAGTCGACGACCATCGGGCAAGCGCCGTATTGAGTCGGCTTGTGCGGCAGCCAGGCAAAGCTGTAGTTGCTCCGGTCACCATTGATCTCGCCGATACTGGGCACCAGGTTGTGCAGGTCGGCCTCGGCCCGGCGATAGGTTGCGTCCTTTTTCGCACAGTTGGCGCGACCACCGTTCTGCCAGCACTGGCGCTGATGGCCGATCACCCATGCGGGCACGATATGCTCCCACTCGATACGGGCTGCACGTTGCGGGTTCTTGCGCGGCACGTACCCGCAGCTTGCCAGGTCCACCCGGTTCCCCGAATAGCGACAGCCGCAATAGAACTCAACGGAATGGGAGGCATACAGCTTCCACGCTGCCTTCTTGGCTTCGGCGAAGGTCCGTGGCGCGGCGGCCTGGGCACTTGAGACGAGGAAAACCAGCAGAAGGGGGACAAGCAAACGAGCCATTAGTGAATACGGCACCTATCCATGTGTCTGTACGAATATACAGTATGGAAAGGCGCTCCGGCCACATCCGCATTACGCCTTTGATATCGAAGCCAAGTCTGGAGCGACTGCCGTTCGCCATTGGGCCGCGGTCCGGCGCATTCACGTCGCTGCGGGAAGCCGGGCCCATCCGAGGCGAGGACCTCCGCTAGGGTCTCAGCAAGGGGCTGGCGACTGAAAGGCTTTGCCAATACTCGATATCGGGACTCAGGTGAAAGCCGCGTCGTAAAACCGGTGGCGAGGAGGATGTGGATCTTCGGATAGAGGCGATGCACTTCGTCCGCCAGCCCAACCCCGTCAAGTCTGGCGCCACAGGCTGCACCTGTTCCTTGCCCTGGAATGGCTATGCGCCGGACGCAACGTCACGGATATCGCGCTGGATCTGGGCTACGCCTCGACGTCGGCGTCCACTTACATGTTCCGCCAGGAGATGGGCTGCCCACCCACGGCCTGGCGAAGGCGTGAAGGGGGCGCTAGCGGGGTAGCGACGGAAAGCGCAGAGGCCGACCTTGGTCAGAGCCCGAATACGTTGACGTAGAAGTCGCCGTCGTCGGTCTTTTCAACCGTGTAGGTGATAGGCGCCTCGTGGGTACCACCCGGACCGGAGACCTCCAGGTTTGCCGCGCATTCGAACGCGCCGGTCTTCTCGTTTTCGTCGGTGGTTCGGATCGCAATGACTTTCCATTTGATCAACTGTGCCGCTTCGGCCCCCATTTGCTTGGCAAATTCCCGATCGGCAATGCTCGAGACGAGATCTTTCGTCTCCTGGTCTCCACAGCCAGGGACACCCGAACCGCAGCCACTCAGAGTGGTGATCGCCGTTATCAATGCGGCAGACGCCAGCGTGTGCTTGAAAGCCATTTTTACCCCCTGTGAGTATGCGTACTCGTTCCTTGAAGCGTTTGGCTTAACGAACGGACGAAAGCGCAGCAAAGCAATCGTCGAAAGTCTGCTTGTCAGGAAACATGCTGCTTGGCATATCGATCGTGCCAGCCAGATGGTTCAGCCGGATGATCTTCTGTCCGAAAACATCGATCAGGCTGACGTCATGAATATCGCTCGTTCTGACTTCCAGAACCTTGGACGAGAAGATGCTGCCAGGAATCCTCACTCTGCCGTCGCCGATCGAAACACTGCGGCCCGTGGCAAACATGGCATAGACGAGCATGGCAAGTGCCACCAGGCTCATTCCCATGCCGAGAAAGCCCACAAGTTTGATGACCTGGTTTATATCCAGGCCCATGCTGTTGAACAGACGAATGAGAACTCTGGGTCCACTGGCATGGTGGGAACCGAGCGCGGCAAATGAACTCAGCAGGGCGAAAACGAGGGTAATCAAGAACATCTTGATCATGTTGGGGCGATAAGCGAACGTCTTGCGCGTCATGGTTCGGTTCTTCCTTGAAAGTGCGTCACGAGCGCGCCGCTCGTTCCGAATGACATTGATGATATCATGAGGCCATCATCTATCGCCAGGCGACCCCGACTTGGCCGCCAGTCACATGCATAGGGAAGCACCGGATGAACTCCGCCATGGTCAAGATGGTGTTCGCGATCTCCGTGACCGCAACTGCGACACAGGCCGCTCGTGGCTCCGAATATTCGCCAGCCTACGAGTCGTGTATGGAAGCCTCGGGCGGTGTCACCGTGCAGATGCTCGACTGCAACGCTGCCGAACATGCGCAGCAGGATGCCCGGCTCAATCACTTTTACGGCATCGCCAGGCGCCAGCTGGACCCATCGCAGCGCGACCTCCTGATTGCAGCCCAGCGCGCCTGGATTGTGTTTCGTGACAACGATTGCAATCTGATGGGCGGATTGACCGGAGGCACGATGGACAGCCTGAACGCTTCGGGCTGTTACCTGGAACGGACACGCTCACGCGCCGACGACCTTCAATGGTTGGTCGAGAGCAACTGAGCGACCGCTTGGTACCGCGGCAGTCCGGTCGCTCAACAGACTCCTGGTACTCATCGTCGGCGCGCAGGAAGGTAACGGACGAGCAGCCCCACAGCCGAACGACACCACGCGGCTGACGTCGCGCGTCAGATAGCTTCCGGAGCCCCTTTGCGTTCGCTCACGCGAAAGGGTGGGCGGCGGAAGGCCTTATGTTCCAAGAGGGAGGACGCTCCCAGCCCCAGGGTCGCCCTGGCATGTCTGACAGCTATTTTTTCCGAGAGAGACCTTTAAGCTCATGGGCGCGGCATCGTGCCGGACGCTAGCCAACCAAAGTGGGCTCGGATTCTCTCGCGCCGTGCGAGTCCGCCACCACGTTAACGCAATCCCTCATGATTGGCGTGGAGTAGTACGGCTTCATGACGCATGCCTGGCTGGAAAAAACGGCCAGCCCCCTAGGGGAGCCGAACCATGTCGCCCGATCTCCCCACGGCCTGGTGGCCAATGACGCAAGCGCTGCAGCAATACCGCCGAGCCCTAACCCTGGCCCGTACCTACTACCCGAAGGCCTTTACCTACTTCGCGATCGCCTCTGCGATCCTGCTGGCGTTGGCGCTACTGAACGCCACCGTTCCGGTCCTGCTTCGCGAGGCAACCAACCGACTCGCCGCAGGCGATGCCATGAGCGTTATCCTGGTCACGGCGGCAGCCTATGCACTGTGCTGGACCGGCGCGCAGGTGCTGGAGTGGACCAAGAACATCCTCTCGGCCGCGGTGCTGGTGCGCTGCGATGCAGCGTTCTACCGCGCGTTCTTCGATCACCTGCTCAAGGTGCCACAGGCCGAGCTGCGCAAGCTCGACCAAGGCGTGCTGGTCGCCGATGCGCAGCGTTCCAAGGGTGCCTTCAGTGCGCTGACCAGCACGCTGTTCTGGATCGTGCTGCCGACACTGATCGAGCTGCTGTTCGTATTCGCGGTGCTCGCCACGTTGATCAGCGTCGCTTTCGCTGCGTTCTTCATCATGGCCATCGTCGGGCTGGTTGGGCTTTCGGTGCTGCTGTCCCGCAAGGCCAAGGGCATTCACCAGCGCATAATGGAATCGAACAACCAGGTGATGTCGCATTTCACCGAGCGGATGCGCCTGGTCGAGGAGATCAAGCTCAACAATGCCCAGCCGCTGGAGCAGCAGCGCTTCGGCTCGAAGGTGGGCGGCTTCATCGACAGCGTGACCGTGGGCAACCTGCGCATCGGCCTACTCATGCTGCTGCAGGTCACCCTCGTTGGTGCGTTGCTCCTGGCCTCGACGCTCTACGTCGTCGGTGAGGTTGCGAAGGGCACCTACACCGTCGGTGACTTCGTCATGATCAACGGCTACGTCATGCAGCTCACGATGCGGCTGGCCCTGCTGGCGAGCGTACTGATCGAGCTGCGCAACCATCTGGTCCTGCTGGACAGGGGCTTTCATTACCTGGACCTGGAAACCGAGCCCCAAGGCCACAGCACCCCCGACACCAACGCAGAAGTCCTATTCGAGCTCGAGGGCGTGACCTACCGGGCGGAGGGTCGGACGATCCTCGACAACGTCGACCTGCAGATCCACCAGGGCCGTACGTACGCAATCACCGGCCCCTCGGGCGCCGGCAAGACGACGCTGCTGCGCCTGCTGGTTGGACTGATCCAGCCGGAGGCGGGCGCGGTCAGGGCATTCGGCACGGACACGTGGAACCTCGACCGCACGGCGTTGCTCGACGCCGTCTCGGTCGTTACCCAGCACCCGCTGCTCATCGCCGGCAGCGTGGCCGACAACGTCCGCTACGGCGCGAAGGGAAACCTGAGCGACGACCGGCTCGACAGCCTACTCGGCCAGCTCGGACTCGACGCCCATGCCAGCGACACCCCGACCACGGACAGACACGTGGGGTTCGATGCCGCGGCCGTGTCGGGCGGCGAGAAGCAGCGCATCGCGATCGCCCGGGCGTTGGCGCGGGGAACACCGACGATCCTCCTGGACGAGCCCACCTCGGCCCTGGATGTCGAGAGCGAGGAGCGCACCATCGATGTGCTCAAGGCCAACGCCAGGACGCTGGTGCTGATCACCCATCGCCCGTCGGTCGCCGCCAAGGCCGACTACGTCATTCACCTTGACGGCGACGGGACGGTGCGCATGAGTGCGCGGCCAAACTAGGCAAAAGCCCCGCAGCCGCAAACGCTACGGCAGTCGCAGGTTTCGGGCGCTAGGCTTGGACGTCGATAAGCACAAAGGCCGCCCTGAGTAGGGCGGCCTGGCGTTGCACTTAGAACTTGACCACAGCCCCGTCTGCCGGGATGTCCACGCGGTCTTGAATACCCTGCTCGACGACGTAGGCTTTGAGCTCCTGGCGGGTTTGACTCATATGATTAATAGCGTTTAGGTGGGTCGCCACGATGCGGGCGTTGGGCACAGCCTGCGCTGCATGGGCGAGATCTTCCTTGCCCATGATGATGGCGCCCTCGTAACCGTTTACCAAGGCATAGCCGGCGTTAACGACGACTACTTCCGGCTTGTACCGCGCCAGCGCCTGGTCGACTTCGTCACGCCAAATGGTGTCGCCGATCAGGTACATGGTCTTCTGGCCCGGGGCCTGGAACACAACACCCATCGCTTCCCCGAGAAGAGCAGCAAGTGGTGCATTGGCGTACATCGTGTCGGTGCCGTGCTGCCCACCAGTCTTGCTCAGCGTGACCCCGCCGAACTCGGTCCCATCTTCAAGGATGCGGACATCCTTGAAGCCTTGATCGCGGATGATCTTGGCATCCGACTCATTCTGTACGAATAGCGGCAGATCCTTGGGCAGCAGCTTCTGGGCAGCATCGTCCCAATGGTCGAGGTGGGTGTGTGTGACGATGATTGCGTCCACCCCAGCGAGGATCTCCTGGGTCGACATCGGCAGTTCGACCAGCGGGTTGCGCAGCTCGCTGCGATAGGTGCCTTCGAACCCAGGGTAAGCGCCTTTTTTCGCGAGCATCGGGTCCACGAGGAACGTGGTATCGGCGTAGCTGATCTTTACCGTGGCATTGCGGATCTGCTGCATCTGCACGGCGGCACCAGCCGAGGCGGACGAACTGGTATTGGTGCCATTGGCCCAGCTGGTGCCAGCGGTAAGGCCGAGCGCGAGAAACAGGGACATTGCGAGCGTGCGTTGAAACAGCATGGGGCGACTCCAAAGGTGCTGTGGAAGGAGTACGCATTGTGGGCACCGGGCCTTGGGGGCGAAATCGGCCTGAAAGACAATCAACGATAGATTCAGGCCAAGCTGCATGGCAAATCCGCTGTGCTCAAGGTGTAGCGCCTGGCTCCATGCCGAAGCGGCGTCGATAGGCGCCGGGCGTCAGCCCGACGACACGGGTGAACACTTTCCTGAATGCGCCCGGGTCGGCGTAACCGACCTCCCACGCGACCCGCTCGATGGGCAGGCGGCCTGTCTGCAGCAACTCCCGGGCGCGGGCGACGCGTAGCCGCTGGCAATAGTCGGTGGTGGTCATACCGGTGGCCTTGCGGAAACGGCGCAGGAAGGTCCGTTCCTCAAGGCGCGCACGTCGAGCGAGCTCGGCCAGTGCAACGTCTTCGGCGGCGGTCTCCTGCAACCAGTGCTGAACGGCGAGAATGGCGCTGTCGCCGTGGTTCAACCGCGGCGCGAAGGCGCTGTAGTAGCGTTGCTGACGGCCCGGTGGGTCGATGACCAGCATCTGCGCGGTATCGATCATGGCCTTTGCGCCCAGGTAGCGGTCGACGAGCCGCAGCCCCAGATCGGTCCAGGCCATAAGCCCACCGGCGGTGATGATGTCATCGGCGTCGATGATGAGCTGGTCGGCATCCAGGTGGACATTGGGGAAGCGGGCCATGAATTGCTCGACATAGAGCCAGTGGGTAGTTGCCGTGCGTCCGGCAAGTAACCCTGTCTCGCCAAGCAGAAAGGCGCCTGCGCAGATCGATGCCAGCCTGACGCCGGCCTCATGCTGTTGGCAGAGCCAGTCGCGATAGGGGCGAGCGGCCTCGGTCGAAATCGGCTCTTCCAGGCTGGGCGGGAGGATCAGTACGCTGGGTGTGCAGCAGGCATCGGGGTGCGAGTCGTGGACCCGTTTGGCGGGCTGGCCGGTTTCGCCGATTTGCCAATGGCTGATGCGCAGTGGAGGTCGATCCGGGTCGTCCGCCGCGCCATTGAACCGCGCGGCGATGCCGAACAGATCGGTCAGGCCGAATACCGTCGCCATCTGCACGCCGGGGTAGAGCACAATCCCCAGTTCGATTTGTGGTTGATTCGGCATGTGTCGATAGCACCCTCGAAGTTGTCGGTCGCACCCCTTAGCAGTGCTGCGAGGATGACCAATGATGTCCCCGTCATTTCCTACAGCATCTTCGCAGGAGCTAAGCATGAGCAAGCGTGCAGTGGTCGTAATCGACCTGCAGAACGAATACCTACCAACGGGCAAGTTGCCGCTTAGCGGCATCGAGGGCGCAGTTGCCAACGCGGCAGAAGTAATCGCCGACGCGCGCGCCAAAGGCATCCCGGTCATCCACGTTCGTCACGAGTTCGCTCACGGCGAAATGCCGGTGTTCGTCCCGGGCAGCGATGGTGTGCAGATTCAAACCGCCGTAGCGCCTAAGGCGGGTGAACCGGTAGTGCTGAAGAACTACCCGAACGCCTTCCGCGACACCAATCTCAAGCAGTTGCTGGACGAGCGGGGCGTAGAGGAGTTGGTCGTGGTCGGTGCCATGAGCCACATGTGTGTCGACGCCGGTGTGCGCGCGGCGGCCGATTTGGGCTATTCGGTTACCGTCATCCATGACGCCTGTGCCACCCTCGACCTGGAATTTGGCGGCGTTCAAGTTCCAGCGGCACAGGTACACGCTGTGATGATGGCTGCTCTGGGCTTTGCCTATGCGAAGCTGGAATCGACCGCAGGGTATCTTGCGGGCTGAGTTTTCTTGCTGAAAGAACGATCCAGCCTGCGCGATTGCGCGGGCTGGATTGCTGGTACATCGAGGCCAAGCGACAGTCCGTCCGTCGAAGACCGCTGAGCGCTACCAGGCGCACGCAGGCGCCTGCCGCCTTGATCGACCTGATCTCCGATGGCGAGCTGTTGGTAAGGCGAACGTACCAGCGCGGTCTCGCCGTCTTCTGCGCGTAATGCATAGACAGTTCCACTGAGGCCAGTACCTGACTGGAATGCCCCAATCGGCCAGCCAATCGAGCCCGGCACCCGCGAGCGCGCCCAGTGGCCTGCCAGCTGGTGCCCCGAGCATTATGCCGGTTTCGGTACCGGGGCGGCCGTTCTGTAGCGAGATTCTGGAGCCGCCGAAATGGGCGTATCGTTGGCCCATGTGGCATTCACGGAAAGAGTTGGGCCATCCGTTCTAAGCCATGCGATACTCGCTGACCACCTACACCGCTGAGGTATGTCCATGTCCTCGCTGAATGTCTGCGTTGTCGCGTTCGAGGGCGTGAGCCTGTTCCATCTCTCCGTGCCGGCAATGGTATTGGGTGCCGGGGATGAAGGGCCGGACAGTGCGCGCTATCAAGTGTCCTACTGTGCGGCGCAGCCGGGCAAGGTGCGCTGCGATCAGGGCCTGACGATCGACGTGCCGGACGGGATGACGCCCATGGCGCGCGCCGATATTGTCATTGTCCCTGCCTGGAATGATCCCGAGGTTGCCGCGCCGGCGGAGCTGATCGATGGTCTGCGTCAGGCTCATGCGCGCGGTGCGCTGATCGTCGGCCTGTGTCTCGGCGCGTTTGTACTGGGCGATGCCGGGCTGCTCGATGGGCGGGAAGCGACCACCCACTGGGTGGCGCGCGAAGTGTTTGCCCGGCGCTTCCCCAATAGCCATTTCCGGCCTGACGTGCTCTACGTGGCGGACGACAACGTCATTACCTCGGCCGGAACGGTGGCGGCCATCGACTGCTGCCTACATTTGCTGCGTCAGCGCCACGGTGCGGATGTGGCCAATCGGATCGCGCGACTGCTGGTCACCCCTCCGCATCGCCAGGGCGGACAGGCGCAGTACATCGAGCAGCCGGTGCCGGAACTGCCCAGCGAGAGCCGGTTACCTGAGGTGCTGACTTGGGCGCGGCAGCACCTGCATGAGGCGTTGTCGCTGGATGCCCTCGCCGAGGTCGCCCATATGAGCCGGCGAACCTTTACCCGGCGGTTCCGCGAAGCAACCGGTACCACCTTTATCAAGTGGCTCAATGCCGAGCGAGTGGCAAGGGCCCAGCAGCTGCTGGAAACGACGGAGATACCCATCGATTGCGTCGCCTCGCAGGTCGGCTTTGGCACGACGCTGTCGCTGCGTCAGCAGTTCGCGGCCCAGCTGGGCACAACGCCTTCCGAATATCGGCGTAATTTCCATGCGGTTGGTGGTTGAGCGCAGGGTAGCGACAAATCTGCGGGAAGGTGTCGATTGCCGAGGGGCCCGCACGACTAGTTCTGCTATCGCAACGTATTCGCAGCGCTGAAAGCCACATGATGCTGCCAATGCCCTGGTCGCAGCTCCAGGCGGATGCCTGGGCACCGGCTCGGTGGCGTCCAGACAATCAACATGGAGGCCGAAATGAACAGCAAGAACACCATCTGCCTGTGGTACGACGGCACTGCGCTAGAGGCGGCTACCTTCTATGCCGAGACCTTTCCGGACAGTGCCGTGGGCGCTGTGCATCGTGCGCCAGGCGACTACCCTTCGGGCAAGCAGGGCGATGTCCTTACGGTCGAGTTCACGGTGATGGGGTTCCCTTGCCTCGGGCTAAACGGGGGCCCGGCCTTCAAGCATTCAGAGGCGTTCTCGTTCCAGGTTGCCACCGACGACCAGGCCGAGACGGACCGCTTGTGGAGCGCGATCGTCGATAACGGCGGCCAGGAAAGCGAATGCGGCTGGTGCAAGGACAAGTGGGGCCTGTCATGGCAAATCACGCCACGCGTTCTGACGGCCGCCTATACCAGCCCTGATCGGGCAGCGGCCAAGCGTGCGTTCGACGCGATGATGGGCATGCGCAAGATCGACATCGCTACGATCGAAGCGGCATTGAGGGGCTAAACGGGCCGACGATTCAGCAAAAGGCGGCAGCCAAACCGACGCCCAAGCTCCTGGTGCCCGAGCCAGCCGTGAGCGGGCGCTTAAGTGGGACTCGGGCGAGGACGTCGGTGAGCATCGGGCAAGTTTCTGAACAGGGACGAATCGTCACTGTAAAAGGCAACTCAAGCGTACACCACGTCCATGCCGGTGAAGCCTCTACACCAACCCAAGGGCAGTCGCCATCGCAACGGCCGCGGCGATGTTGCGAGCACCGAGCTTGCACATGGCGTTCTCCTGATGGAAGCGAACGGTGCGCGGCCGCAAGCCCAGTATCACGGCGATCTCCTCCTGCGCCTTGCCACGTGAGGCCCAGAGCAGGCATTCGCGCTCACGCCGTGTCAGAGCTCGAGGCCGACAGCCCGCCATCAACTGCCCGACCCGCAGGTGCAGCGTCGTGGCAACGCCCGACAGCAACAGCGCATCGCCAATACAGATGTCTCGTCCATGACCATCGCCCGCCGCTTGGCTGATACTCAGCAACGCGAGCTGCTCGCCGCGCACATGGACGGGGATCGAGGCGCCCCGACACACATCGATGCCATGCCGCCTGGCACAGGCCAGGAACGCCGCATCAGGCGAACAGCACGGAGTCCGCACATTCACTTCCCGCCATAGAAAGGGAAGTGCACAACACCGCGCATAACGCACAAACGGATCGATGCTCTGATAGCCGTGTGTGCGATACAGCTGCTGCCAGCAGGCGTGATGGTTCGAGACGAGCAGGGGAGCCGTACCCAGCACGGCGCTGTCCACCCGAACGAAGGCGTACTGCGCAACGCACAGCCCCGAAAAGAGCCTGCCCAACACAGCCCGCAGATCATCCAGCGAATCCGCCTCGCTCAGCTCATGCACGGCACGCCGGATCAGCTCCAGTTCCACGGCAGTCTCCGAGAGCAATCACCCAAGGCAAAACGCCAAGACGAAAACGATCAGCCTCGCCAATGCGACAACAACCGAAAGGCACCCGGGCGTAATAGGGCAAACGACGCAAATAGCGAGACGAGCCAACACCGAGCGCCAAGAAGAAGATCAGAGCGGGCCGCCCAGGCGGACGGCCCACCGGCTCAGGCTTGCGCCGATTCCGCCCCGAATGCCCGTCGATACAGCACGACCATCTCGTCGAGCAGTTCCTGGGCCGCATAGCCCAGCAGGCGCGCACGCAGGTCGAGGGTCTGCACGCCCTCGTCTTCGGTCAGCTGAAGCAAAAGCCCCCGGATCATCTCGACACGCATCTCCGCCTCGGCCAAGGGGCCGGAAGACGAAACGGCAGTCGAACACCGCAAGGGGGCAGTGGAAGGAAAGGCCAGGAGATTGGAAGGCGACTCAGTCATGGCCCACCTCGCAGCGTGAAGTGCCAAGACAACAGCCAGACACAGACGAAACGACAGGGCGGGGCGCGGGCGTAAAAAGGAGGTAGTGCATTCTGCTTGTGCTCCTTGGTTCGATTAAGGAGCCACCACCACCCGTTGTCACGCGGAATGGAGGTGGACCGCACGGGGGTGACAACCGGGAACCAAGGGAACCGGCCAGGCCGAAACCTGCCCCGCACGGCCCACCATAGACAAGCGATAGCCGACACCGAAATGTTGACTAGCCGCTATGGCGCTACCGCGCTCCTAGTTCCCGGGTTGTCACGCCCGGCCGTGGGATTTACCACGACGGACGCAGTCTAGCGCGGGGGATTGGAGAGGGCAAACAGGTTGGGGTGTAGCCAGGATTAGCTAGCGTGATGCGTTGTGAAGGGCTGCCAGCTATGTCAACCCAGCACGTTGTTCAGTGGAAGTGAAGCGCAGCTGATGGGGTAACCGAGGCTGGCGTGAGGCCTGTGCCAGTTATACCGGTGCACCCACGGCAGCAGATGGGCGGCGCGTTGTTCTGAGTTTTCGTAGCTGCGTGCGTATGACCACTCGCGCACGCTGGTCTGGATGAAGCGTTCGGCCTTGCCGTTGGTGCATGATGTGTAGGGCTTGGTCCAGAGATGACGAAAGTCGAGCCTGCGCACCCGCCGGGGAAAGCGCTTGGATCGGTAACAGACGCCGATCTCGGTCATGATGCGGATAACCCGTATACCGAGGCTCGCTAGTAACGCAGCGCCTGAACAAGCGCGCGGCGGGCGCTGGTGCCGCGCTCATCTGGATACAGGGAGCTGAATGCTATTCGACTGGCATCATCGATGGCCACATGGACGAACTCCCTGCCGGCACCCTCCTAGTTCTCCTGGCGGTTGCCCGTCACGCGGTGGCTGGGTTGGCGGAAACGCCCCAGTTTCTTGATATCCAGATGCAGCAGATCACCAGGCTTCGCCTATTCGTAGCGCAGCACCGGCGCTGGCTCCAGTTCTCCCAGGCGATGCAGGCCGAGCCTCCTGAGGCGACGCGCCACGGTGCTAACGGCTATGCCGGAGTCGTCGGCTATCTGTCGATAGGTCTTGCGTGCTCGACGCTGCTCGACAAGGCGATCAAGCAGGGCGCCTGAGGTGGCATGCGGACAAAACCTCGGTCGTGATGAGCGCGATCTTGCAGGCCAGCTTCACCTTCCTCCCGAAAACGCCTGAGCTATTTGTAGGCCCATTCGTACGCTTACGCCTGCAGCCTGTGCCGCATCTTCGACACGCAAACCTTGCTCGAAACGTTGGACAAAAAAGGCTCGGCCGTGACGTGTAAGACGGGCATTTTTATGCAGTTTCATCCGGGGCTCCTGTAAGGCATGGCTGGTCGCACTTCCCGAATTCCGGGAATGCCCCGGATGAACAACCTACTGAAAGATCACAGCTAGCGGCCGAAGCTATTTTTATGTTTTACCTTCTATCGGACCAAAGTAGCGAATGCTGGCTTGAAGAAAGAAACTGAATTTTGGCTAGCTTAAGTAAACTACGTTGAGGCTGTGCTCGCATTACAATTTATTCCTATTCGAGCATCATCCCTAACTATTCTGAGTCGAAGAGACTTATATTAACAAGGGCAGACCCAGCTCTTTTAAAAACGCATTATGTTTTTCCCGTGCCGCCTGAATCGTTTCTTCTAGCGCGACCAGATCGGCATTGACTGCGTTTAGGTCAATATCTTTCTCCACGCTCGCCGTGCTGATGTAGCGGGAAATATTCAAGTTGTAGCCATTCTTCTCGATCTCCTCCATTTCCACCCGGCGTGCATAGCGCGGTTCTTCTTGGCGGAACTGGTAGGTCTGGATGATCTTGGCGATGTTGTCATCGGTGAGCTGGTTCTGACGCTTGCCTTTAACGAAGTGTTCAGCCGCATTGATAAACAACACGTCGTCCGGTTGCTTGCACTTTTTCAGTACAAGAATGCACACCGGAATACCCGTGGAATAAAATAGGTTGGTGGGCAGGCCGATCACCGTGTCGATATGGCCGTCCTTGAGCAGTTTGGTGCGGATGCGCTCCTCTGCCCCGCCCCGGAACAGCACGCCATGGGGTAGGATAATGGCCATCACGCCTTCGTCTTTCAAAAAGTGAAAACCGTGCAGCAGAAATGCAAAGTCCGCTGCCGATTTCGGCGCCAGGCCATGATTCTTGAAGCGCACGTCATCGGCCATGGCTTCGCTTGGAACCCAGCGGTAACTGAAGGGCGGGTTAGCGACCACAGCGTCGAACACGGGTTTTTTCGCGGGGTTCAGCTCACGCAGAATGTCCCAGTCGTTGCTCAGGGTGTCGCCGTGGTAAATCTCGAACTCGGTGTCCTTCACTCCATGCAGCAGCATGTTCATGCGGGCCAGGTTGTAGGTGGTGATGTTCTTTTCCTGACCGTAAATCTTGCCAATGCCATGGGCGCCCATGCGCTTGCGCACGTTAAGTAGCAATGAACCCGAGCCGCAGGCGAAGTCCAGCACGCGTTCCAGGCGTTTCTTGGTGCCGGTCTTGGGATCCTGGCTATCCAGGGTGACAATGGCGGACAGGATGTCGGATACCTGTTGCGGGGTGTAGAATTCACCCGCTTTCTTGCCCGAGCCAGCGGCAAACTGGCCGATCAAGTATTCGTAGGCATCGCCCAGAGCATCAATGGCTTTGGAGAAGTCGGCCAGGCCTTCGGCAATCCTTTGGATGATACTGCAGAGCTTGGCATTGCGCTCCGTGTAAGTCTTGCCCAACTTGGGAGAACCTAGATCAATTTCCGAGAACAGGCCTTGGAAAGTGCATTCAAATGATTCATTTTCAATGTGTTTGAAGCCTGCCTGTAACGTAGTGAGCAGCTCATAGTTCTGGGTTCGGGCCATATTGGCGATGTTGTTCCACAGGTAGGGAGGCTCGATGACGTAATGCACTTTGCGGCGCATCTGTTTCTCGAAAGCAGGGGTATCCGCCTTGTTCTCCTCATACCAGACTTGCAGGGGGGTTGATGCTCCTGTTTTCAGCAAAACGTCGATGGGTAGCTCCGGATAGTCTTTACCAAGTTCCTTCTTGGCCGCTGCTTCATAATTATCCGAGAGGTAGCGCAGGAAAAGGAAGGACAACATGTAGTCGCGGAAGTCGTCCGCATCCATAGCTCCGCGCAATTGGTCGGCAATGGCCCAAAGGGTTTGACCAAGTTGTTTTCTGTTGGCGTCATTCATGTGCTGGTTTCGCTTGTTGGCCTGGCATAAGCGCGGGGGCCGCAGTTGTTGGTTGCGCTCCCGTCATATCAGGGAGGGCAAATTTAAAGGTGCTTATAAAGTCTTTGAGAATACTGCGGAACAAGTCTTTGTTGTCCTCGCCCATTTCGGTCGGCTCATGAATGGCGTACTTACCATGGCTTAGCAACTGGAGAGCACGGTTGTAGAGCGCTGTGTCTTCTTGAGCCGAGAGCGCTCTGAGGCAAAAGGAAATATCCGCATGACCAAAGAACGAGGCCGTTTTTTCCATGATGCTACGCAGCGCATTGAAGTGAAAGGTGTAGAGATTGCCGGATTTGTGATAGGCGGCCACCTGTAGTTCGGCTAGGGCCGCAACGTGGTGGAAAAATGGGGTGTCTTCGGTCGCCCGGAGGGTAAATGCCCCCTCACCGTTCGCGCGGTGCAGGTAGTAGCGCTTGTGGGATACTCTCGGCTCACCCTCCTTCGCCCGCCCAATCTCATTGCACATCACATTGAAAAAGAGGGCGTGGTGAGAGGAAAAAACGATTTTTATAGGGGCCGCAGCGCCATTCTGGTCAGTCTTGCTGGCCGCGCGACGAAGGAGCTTGGAGAGGTCGCAGGCGACGGAGATGGCGTTGTTATCGTCCAGGGATGAAATCGGGTCGTCGATATAGACGTATTTCACAGCCGGATAAGCGTCGGGATACTTCAAAAGCTGTTCACAGGTGGCCATAAAAACGCACCAGATGAAAATGTTCTGCTCACCACGGGATATTTTGATGTGCGACTGATCACCTTTGCGGAAGCTAACGAACACAGGTCTGGAAAAGGATTCTTTGCCCTGCTGAACTTCTTGGAATGTGAAATCAAAGTCAAAATCTGCGTAGCGCTTTAAGTACTCAGCAATAGCCGGCTCTAGAGGCTCGTTCTTGAATCCATCAAAGAACCGTGATGCCTGGTTTATCTCAAGGCCGCGAGCGGTGTCATTTTCAATGTCATTGTCCCAAGTGAATAGATCTTCGGTGTAGGCGTTGAAGTAAAGGGTATCTGCAATGCAGTCCGGATTCTTCTTCGTCTTACGCTTTCCGATGTCCTTGAATTCCATCGAGAGCCGCGTCTTCCCGGTTCGATTGTAGGCATAGACGAGAATAAGATCGACCCCTCCTAGATCGTCGCGCAGCTTCCTAGCGAGCGTCTTGAGGCTGATATATCTATTGATCTTGGGTTTGTTGCTCATGCCTCAACCACCTCCATTGGAGGAAAAAGTTGCTGCATCAACCCTTCCTTATGAGTTTTGAGGAATTCAAGTTTTTGCATGTGCGCGGAGATCAGGATGTCAAGGCTGGTTAGGCAATCAGCAATACGTCGTTGTTCTGACAAATCACCTTGCGGCAACGGAATAGGGAGAGAACTGTATTCAGTGCTGTTGATACCCGGCTGGCCGCTCCGTGTAGAAGTAATGGCGACCCAACCCCAATACACATCTGTTGTTAGAAAGTTTACGAGGTAAGCAGGAAGCAGCTTATCTTGGGCAGGTTTAACCCTGATCAGAAACCCTGCAAACACTAGTCTTCCATCTTCTTTGCGATACCGGTAAGACTTGCCAACACTCGCCCCCGTGCGCGCAAGCACAATGTCACCCTCATCCAAATAGTTCACAGCAGTTGGCTTCATATCAACCGAGACCATCTTCTCACTGAGATATTGGCCGTCTTCCGAAATGTCGGTGATGCGTAAGTACTTTGGCAGCAAATCAGAAAACGGTGCTGCGGGAGCATTCACTCCATAGTCGGGGCTTCTGACCAGAAGTCGACCAAGTGGCACAGATTCCCACTCATCTGCGTTGTGGAATTCGGGAAATCGGAGGCGCGGTTGAGTTTCGCCCTTACGTGGGAATAGCTGTTGCATCAGCCCTTTCTTATGGATCTTGAGTGCACTCACTTTGCGGCCTTGTGCGGCAATCATTTCGTCCAGTGAGCTCAGGCAGTCAGCGATTTTTTGTTGCTCATGTTGAGACGATACAGGCAAAGGCATTGCCATAAAGTCGTCGCTTGATATGGCCATCCTATCGTGGCGCGCACCCGTGCTAGATGCTTGCCGCATGTAGGTATGCCAGCCGGTAGTCTTAAAAAAATGTTCGTAGAAATCGTTCCTATCATCTTTGAATTTAAAGACTGTATACAGCGGCGACATTACGCCTGTGCCAATTTTGTTCTTTGATATGGGGCCTACGGGCGCTGTTGACGATATGCGTGGGTTATAGACGTAGGTGCCACGTTCGGCGACAAAATAGCCCTCAAGCTTTCCTTGTGTGGCGATGTCCTTATCAAAAAAGTCTCGCTGATCTACTACGCCAAACTCAGCAGAGTTTGTCAGCACGCGATCAATCTTTTGGTCTCGATTTTTTTGTTTAGCTCGAATCGCCAAACGATTCAAAGGGATATATTTCCACCCCTCCGCCTCCCGATACTCCGGAAACCGCAATTTCGGCACCAATGCCTGCTTGTTCTCGTCCATTAGCTTATCTGCCGCTTACTGCTCATACGCGCTCAGTCCTGAAATCTCGTTGCCTTGGGCACGTTTGTTAAGAAGGGGATACAGCTCTTTCATTAGCGCCACTTCCGCTTGAGCACGAGCTTTCCAGCCCAGATCGAGCGGTTCCATCAGGTCGCTGAGTTGGTCGCCGTCGAAGATCATGCGTTGCAGAATGCCGTCAACGAACGCTTGCAGGGCGCTTGGGGCGAGCTGGTGCCGACTGGCAATCCCCGCAAGTTCGGCGGCGTCCTTGTGTTGCTTGAAATGGCTATAGCCTTCGCGGATCGCGCTTTCGCTCAGGCCTTCGCCAGCCTTGAGAGTGGCGATATAGGCGGCAATATCCTCACGCTCGTTGATGAACTTGGCGTCGGCCTGGATCAGGCCGATCAGTTGTTCGCGGCTCATTTTCTGCTTGCTGGACTCTTGCTGTGAGAAGTGTGCCATCAGCCCCATGATGTAGTCGTAATCGATTACGGCAGAGGCGAAGAGCACGAACTCGAAGTCGAGCTGATCCACGACCTCGTTATTGCCGCCTTCACTTTTGTCGTTCTTTTCCTGCAGGGACTTGAGGCGCTGGGCAGTTTCCAGATAGGCACCGCGAAAGCCCAGCAGGCTTTCCTTGGGTAGAATCCGTTCGACGGTGGTGGCGTTGTCTTCAGTAAGGTCGGTGTATTGATCGAGCTGGGTTTTCAGGCGCTGCACTTCTTTGAAGCGACCGATAAATGCAGCTCGGGCATCGTCGCCTTTGAGGTTGTGTACGTCTTTCGGTGCGCAGGCCAGGCCTTGGGAGCGCATGAAGTCGTCGAGCTTTTGCACGGCGACCTGGAGTTTTTCAATCACCACCGGGGCTTTGTCCACCAGCCAGATTTCGCTGGACTGCTCGCCGGGTTTTTCACCGGAGAAACGGGTTATAGCGATGTCGACCGCGTCTTGCTGCTGGCGGAAATCCAGAATATTGCCGTAGGGCTTGGTGCTGTTCAGTACTCGGTTGGTGCGTGAAAAAGCCTGGATCAAACCGTGGTATTTGAGGTTCTTGTCCACGTAAAGGGTGTTCAGGTATTTGGAGTCGAAGCCGGTAAGCAGCATGTCGACCACGATGGTGATGTCAATCTTCTGCGCACGCGGGTAGTCGGAATTGGGCCACTGTTGGTCTTTAATGCGCTTTTGCACGTCCTGATAGTAGAGGTCGAACTCGCCGATGCTGTGGTTGCTGCCGTAGCGCTCGTTGTAGTCGGCCAGGATGGCTTTGAGAGCGGCTTTCTTGCCTTCAGGGTCTTCTTCGTTGTCCTGCTTTTCTTGCGGCAGGTCTTCCTGAATCTGCTTGACGTCAGCATTGCCTTCAGCCGGCGGTGAAAATACGCAGGCGATATTTAACGGCTGGTAGTCCGGGTCGGCCAGGCGTTTGGCTCGTTGCACCTCGACAAAAAGGCTGTGATATTCGATGGCGTCGTTGATGCTGGCGGTGGCCAGAATGGCGTTGAAGCGACGCTGGGCGGTGGCCATGTCGTGCTTGGCGAGAATGGCTTCGACCACGGCGCGCTTCGACAACTTTTCCCCTGGCTTGGGTGTTTTCTTGAGTTCTGGCTTGAAGTAGTCGATATGAAATCGCAGCACATTGGCGTCTTCAATCGCGTGGGTGATCGTGTAGGCGTGAAGCTGCTTTTCGAACAGCTCATCGGTGGTTTGGTAAGACGCCTGCTCGCCTGCCACTTTTACCCGTGTGGCATTCTCTTCAAAGATGGGGGTTCCGGTAAAACCAAAGAGCTGGCCCTTGGGGAAGAATTCCTTGATGGCTTTGTGGTTTTCGCCGAACTGGGAGCGGTGGCATTCATCGAAGATGAACACCATGCGTTTGTCGCGCAGGGGCGCCAGCAGCTCTTTGTAGGTGGGCTGGTCGGTACGCTTCCGCTGTTTGTTGCGCTTGCTGCTTTCATCCAGGGCGAGGCCGAGTTTTTGGATGGTGGTGACGATGACTTTGTCGGCGTAGTCCTCGGACAGCAGTCTGCGCACCAAGGCGGCGGTGTTGGTGTTCTCTTCGACGCAGCCTTCCTGAAACTTGTTGAACTCCTCACGGGTCTGACGGTCGAGGTCTTTTCGGTCGACTACGAAGAGGCATTTCTCGATCTCGGGGTTGTCCTTGAGCAAGGTGGAGGCCTTGAAGGACGTAAGGGTTTTACCACTGCCGGTTGTGTGCCAGATATAGCCGTTGCCGCAGTTCTGCTCGATGCACTCAACGATGGCTTTGACCGCATAGACCTGATACGGCCGCATCATCATGAGCTTCTGTTCACTGGAGATCAGCACCATGTAGCGGCTGATGGTCTGGCCAAGCGTGCATTTGGCAAGGAAGGTCTCAGCGAAGCGGTCAAGGTAGGTGATTTTTTTGTTCGTCTCGTCAGCGAATTGATAGATGGGCAGGAAGCGTTCATCAACGTTGAACGAGAAGTGACGGGTGTTGTTGTTGGCGAAGTAGTAGGTGTTGTCGCGGTTGCTGACGATGAACACCTGCAGGAAGCTCAGCAGGGTTTTGCTGTACCCGTTGCCGGGGTCGTTCTTGTATTCGACGATTTGCTCCATGGCGCGGCGCGGGTTGACGCCCAGGGTTTTCAGCTCGACTTGAACGCACGGCACACCGTTGATGAGTATGAGCACATCAAAACGGTGGTGGCTATTGTCGGTGTTGATGCGCAGCTGGTTGACGACCTCGAATGTGTTTTTGCACCAATCCTTGATGTTCACCAGAGTGTAGTTCAGCGGGGTGCCGTCTTCGCGGGTGAAGGCATTGCGCTCACGCAAGGCGCGCGCTGCCGTAAACACATCAGGGGTGATGATTTCGTCGAGCAGACGGGCAAACTCGGCATCGGTCAGGTGAACGCGGTTGAGCGCCTCAAATTTCTCTCGAAAGTTGCGCTCTAGTGAGATTCGGTCGGTGATGTCTGGGCGGTAGGTGTACTTGAGCTCAACTAGCTTGCTGATAAAGCCCTGCTCGATTTTTTGCTCACTCATTGCGGGTGCTCTGTGCGCTCTTCATATGGCCGATAGTGAAACATCGCTATTGTGAGTCTCCACGGACCAATAGGGGAAGAGTTTGCAGCTGCTGCGTAGAGGCTTGGAATGGCCGTCGATTGACAGAACGTCCACAGCCGAAACACGCCATCCCTACGGCCCCCGCGTCAGCGATGAGCGCCCCTGGGGTCGAGACGGCCCCGGCCGGCTCGATGCGCAGCACGCCAGCGAGACCCGGCTTAGCCGGGTGACGCCTAATCTTGCTCTTTTGCTCTTTTGCTCTTTTGCTCTTTTGCTCTTTTGCTCTTTTGCTCTTTTGCTCTTTTGCTCTTTCGCTCTTTCGCTCTTTCTCTTCCGCTCTCTATTCCAGTCTCACATTATCGACACCCGTCGGAAACCCCCGCAGCCACACCCCACCGCGACCTCACGCACCTACCTACACCGGGCATTTGCCGCTACAGTGCAGGCAGCCCCGTAGTCTGTTGCAAGAATCGCCGTCCGGATGGCTTCATCGTCTCAACCCAAAAGCCTGATCTTCGATCTTGAAGTCGCCCCGGGCAAAGCCGACCAACCCGACCGCATCTTCATGGTCGGTGGGTCTGCTTTTGTGGGGCTCGTTTCATGATTATGTTGAGCGGGTGGGGGTAGAGCAGTCCCTAGTCGGTTGATCTGCCACTTCTAACTCACTACTTCCTCTTCCTCCATCACATCCAGCAATTCCTCCACCTCAATCTGGTGACGCGTCCATTCCGCGGCGATTGCCGGGTTGTCCCGGATCTGTTGCTCGATGCGTAGAGTTTCGCGGAACTCGTGGGCGAGCGTACGCGACATCAGTTCGCCTCACTCCGGCGCGTCTCGAGCTTTTTCGTCTCGGCCTCGTGCAGGGCTCTGGCTTGCTCCGGTATCTCGGCGGTGAGGCGTATGCCCAACTGGTCCAGCACCTGAAACAGCTTGCTCCATTGCACCGAGTCGTCGCCGCGCTCGACCTTGCCCAGGAAGTTTTCGCTGACGCCTATCGTGCCCGCGGTATCGTCCTGGCGCAGTCCAAGTGCCTTGCGCGTAGCGCGCACGAGAGGGCCAATGTCCGATGCGGAACCGAGTGTAATCTTCATTATTAATCCTCACGATCGCGTGGATAATAGCTGAAGCGGCTCGAAACGCAACCTAATCCTCACGTTCGTAAGGATAAAGGACCCGAGAGGGGTGGTTAAGAGAAAATCCTTGTGAGCGTGAGGATCTCGGATACCTGGTGGGTCGGTCAGCGCGGTTTGGACAAGCTGCGGCCTTGATGTTTTTCAAGGCACGGCTGGCGCCACGATCGCGGGCTCGAGGCTGGATTGCTCAAAATGTCCGCTGCTGGGCCAGTCGTTTCAGCAGCCGTTAGTAGCGAGCATCCTTGGGCTTCGGCCTGTTTGGCCAATCATTGACCTTGCCGGGAAAGTCGGGGCGCGGCTTGTGCGTGAAAAACTCCGCGACGTCCACGGCGTCCTGATCGGACAGGACGTTGCCATGCCCCCAAAGGCCCTTGGTCTGAATACCCATGGGCATGTTGTACTTGACGAAGGCGGCCGCCTTGTAGGTGCGCGCCATGCCGGCACCGATGTTGAAGGATTCCTCGCCCCACAATGGCGGGAAGACGATGTCGCCGCGGCTGTCCTTCATGCCCTCGCCATTGTCGCCATGGCAGGTGGCGCACTGGGCGTGATAGATCTGTTCGCCGTGCTGCGGATCGGGCACCAGCGTCTCGTCGATGACGCCGGCGTTGCGTATGTCCACCAACTGATCCTTGGGCGTGTTCTGCGCAAGCCACTTCATGTAGGCGACCATCGCCTTCATTTCCTCTGACTCGCGCGGTACCGGCTTGCCATTCATTGAACGCTGGAAGCAACCGTTGATGCGTGCTTGCAGGTCGACTTCCTTGCCCGCCCGCGGCATGACACGCGGATAGAAGTTGTAGCTGTTGATGTAGGGATCGCCTAGCGGGATCTTGCCTTGGGCGATATGGCAGCTGTTGCAGTTCATGGCTGCGCCGACATGCTCCGGCAGCAGACGCTTGGTATCATTGAGCAGGCGCTTGCCATAGAAAATCTGATCGGCGTTTGGTTCGTCGACGATCGCGGTGTCCTGCGGAATGGTATAGCGGCCGATCTTCTGGTTGGCATCGTCCAGCGTGACCAGGTCGTACTGGGCCGCGTTGCGTTCGATTGGCTCCTGCTTGGAGCAGGCGCTTGTCGTAATGCCAACCACGATTGCCGCCGTGAGGGGGAGGGCGATGCGGCGCGCATGGCCAACGCCGCACCGGGCAAAAACGATCGAAAATGGATTATTCACCATGCACTCCTTGCCCCGTATGGGTCGCGCCTAGGTCCGGCGGAAGGTCGGTTCCAACGCGCGGCTTTTTGCTCAGGAACACGCGCATGTCGACGACATCGTCCACGGTCACCTCACTGGCCTGGTTGGTCCAGCTGTTGCGGATGAAATTAACGACTTCAGCGATATCGGCATCGGCGAGCGTGTTGAATGCCGGCATGGAAAAGGCCATGCGGTCATGGGGCGTGTCGGGCATACGACCGCCGCTGAGGGTAATCTGTAATACGGAGTCCGGATAGCGTGAATACACCGCACTGTTACCGTCCAGCGCCGGGAAGATTCGGGGCACGCCTTTGCCATCGGCGCGATGGCAAACCTGGCAATACTCGACGTACAGCAGCGCTCCGCGCGAGTCGTAGACGCCATCCAGCAGTTTCTGGGTGGTGAAATCCTGCTTCGGCGGGAGATCGATTTCCTTACCTGGCGCGGGGCTGAGCGTTTTCAGGTAAGCCGCCAT
>JUEG02000558.1_pt1 | contig 45408 bp, 55 predicted proteins | sample 432341 | NCBI WGS metagenome assembly JUEG02 (sample SAMN02953476, study PRJNA257561) | rock porewater metagenome | biome: terrestrial; feature: Opalinus Clay rock; material: porewater; isolation source: Opalinus Clay rock BIC-A1 borehole | place: Switzerland: Mt Terri URL, St-Ursanne ... | reverse complement strand
CTCACTAACACCCATTTCGATCAATACGTTGAGCTATTTAATTCCCAAGGTAAAGGGGCTGCCATCGAATATATAACCCAGGAATGTAACATGGATTATTTAGCATTTCAGAGGAAACTGCGAAATAAATCTAACTATGTTTATGATCGTGGTGCCAAGAAATATAGAGTTCGAGACAACGAAGATCAATTTATGAGCTTAGAGGAGTTATGTACTACAAAGGTGGCTTCAACAAAAATGGAGATCAAAGCTAACGCTAATCGGGATAAGCTAATCTTTGATACGATTGTTATTGACCTAATGAAAGACCGGCTATCTGAAATTGCAAAATATATTATCTTTGAACAGAGTTCAAAAGAGATTCATATTAACTCTGAACGTCTTCAGCGAGATGGTTACACTTTAACAATCAATTGAATTAGGGGGTCAAATTTGGATGAAAAACTGACCCCTTTTATCCAATAGTATAGGGGTCAGTTTTGAGTGAAATTTTTATGAAAAAGGGGTCAATTTTCATTGACAATCAACAACATGCAAGCTTGTGCTTGAAGTTTTTGATCTTTACCATTCATTGCAATGTCATCTAACTTATCAATGTAAGTCTTTGTCTTTGAGATAATGTAATGGTCTGCCTGGGTTAAAATATCCTTACGTTGTGCTTCCATAGTTGCTTTAAAATCTGGATCTTTCATCCAAGCATAGAGCGTTGTTCTTTGTGTTCCTACTTTTACTGCAATATCAGTTTTCTTTTCACCTAATAGAAGCAAATCAATCGCAAGCTGCTTCTGGGCATCTATCTGCATTCCTCCCACCTCTCTAACATCTATTTTAGACAAAACAAAATAGAGCCTCGAAAGGCTCATAGATTTTTGGGGAATTTCAATGAAATTATGATGCGGTATTGGTGTTAAAGTCCTGTATTACTTTAGGAAGTAATTGAGAATACTTTTGCTGCAAGTATGCAATACCTTCGTTGTTGTCATTTACTGTAACATTCAATTGTTCCTCAAGAAAATGATACCTAGCCCTGGCCTCAGTTAAGATATCTCCCCACTTTTTAACGTATATTGTAATATTGCCGTTCGTTAAATAACGGCCATTTTCACGACCTTGTGCATCCATTTTGAAAGTTACATTATCGTCGAACTTCGTGTTAATAAGCAAAAATGTCCAATGTGTTTTGTCTTTAGGAAATCTAGAATTTTCAGCAACAACCCTTGCGTATGATTCAATCTGTTCAACTTCCTTATTACCTATTACTTTAGATGGCCGTTTTAATTCAATTATAAGATTCTCAACAACATCAGGGCGGCCCATACTATATTGTTGCCATAGACAAATATCAGGAATGTCCTTCATATCTTCTATCTCGTCAGGACTCAAATTATTGGCGATTTCCGATCTCCCTAAGTAACTAGCATATTCATCGAGAACATTGTACAATTTAACATCATCACAACCATAGGTATAATGTTCACCAAAAAGCCATAATTCGTTAAGCAATATTTTTTGCAATTGGCTACGTTCTTTTAGATGTTTAGAAAAATCCTTTCCATATAGGATTTGTTCCAACCCGTTAATAAACTTCAAACGATCAGATACCATCTTAGTAGTTTTTATCATTGAGCTTAATGAAGTTTTGTTTAGAATTTCTGATAACTCGTTTAATTGATCTTTTGAAAGCTCAAAAATTTCGCTTAAAATATTGTTTAACGCTGATGGTCTTTGACGTAAAGTTTCTTTTAATAGAGCTAAAGTTAATTTTTTCTCATTCTTTGAGCGTTTTGTAAACTCAGGAACAACTTCATGAACTTTAAGTGTACATATATCAAAAACTTGCCGTTCTGCTTTATCTACTGAATTTAAAGGTTCACCTTTGTAGGGGTATACATCTTCTTTTTTCAGTTTTTGAACTGCTTCCGCCGCATTTTTAGCCGTAATTTCTTTACAATAGGTTCTTACTACATTCTTAACCACTTCATGTAGTTTGATAAAACCTTGATCTAATTCCTCTAAGCCTTGTAGTCCTTTATGCCAAAGTTCCTCAAAATAGTCACTCTGTACATATACGCTCAGTGCTACACTTCCATGATTAACTCCTAAAGCAACATCAAATAATGCAATACCGGAATTAGAGCAAGCATACAACCTGCTTTCGCTTCCATTCTTCCATCTAATTAAACGTATTGTAGCTGGAATTAAAGTAGTTAAAACCTCAATTGAAACTCCCTGGGTAAACTCATCTTCGATAAATGCACGAGGATCAATAAGATGGTCATCAACAATAAGCTGAATACCTGGATAAGCAAGCAAATAAGCAGCAAACTGTTTAACCAATATGTTAATCAGCTCTTTTTTATTATTTAGCTTATTTGATACTTTATCAAAGATACCTTCAATTTGAACAACCACACCATTACCGTTTTCTGCTTTTACTGGCATAGAATAAAGAAATTTAGTAGGTTCATCTATAGTACAAGTTATATCAAAAGTCTTTTTATCTTCAAAAGTCTCATTAAAAGTTGAATGCCATTTTACAATAGTCCCTAAAGACAATGATTTGTATCTTCCAGACCCATATCTCCCATGATATCCTCTTCCATTTGGGGTCTTTCTTTTAGCAAGTTTTTCAGAATTTCCAAGATTCCCAAATTCAATCGGGAGCTTAGAAAATGCAATACCATGCCCATTATCTATTACCCGAACTTCGTTAATTCCTTCCAATTCATCTCGTGAAAACTCAACCTTTACAACGGTTGAATCAGCATCAAGAGCATTCCATACCAATTCACTTAAAGCTTCGGTCGGTGATACTTTAGAATTATTTTGTAGGTAATCAGTTGTGAGTTGAACATTCATCTCTTGCATTTAATCACCTCCCTAATTGCTATACTCAAACATATATCTTCGCCATAAGTTACTCAAAGACCTGCAACAATAATATAATATTTGGGAAAGTATACAACTTTTATGAAACATTTCTTGAACCCAATATTGTTGTCTTTATTAAAATTGGGTTAAATTACTTATAGAAAATAAAAAACCTCAATCATTAGCGATAACGGTTTGGTTTGTCTTATTTTTAAGATTTGGTATTACTGATGTTTCTCCGACCAACACAATATTAACCGTTCCATTTCCATTTTCATCTGGTCTAAGTAAAGAAAATCTTATTCTAGGTCTATATATACCGCTCTCAAGCATCTAAATAAACATAAATGGATGGCAATTTAATTACCATCCTTACGATTTATTATCATAATAATCTCTTAGTGTTTCCTTAACTCTTCTAAATGTCTCATCTTTGAATCTGATGTACTTAGAGAGGTTTAAGGTTATTTCATCGAATTTATACCTCTTATAAATATCGTTAAATTCTTCCTGGTCACCTTCAAAAGAGAAAATAACATGAGGTTTTTTATATCTACTTTCAACTACCTTCGCTTCACCTTCATAACCCAAATAAGCTAAATAAGCCACAAAGTTAGAATCTCCATTGTCATAAACTAATTTTTCCATTTATTTCACAATCTCCTTTATTAATAATTTTAATCATTCTCAGAAGTATCATAATAACCCGTATACCAACGTCTCAATTCTGCCTTGACCGAGTTGTACATCCTATATTGACTATGATCTAACTTACCATCAATTAATCCATCCATCTTCTTAAACTTATCATCAATCATTGACTCGATGCGCTCAAATTGCTTATCTAACAATAATTGTAATTTATCCTCTGTGCTGACCCTTTTCTTTTTGCCTTTATCTTCAACAACGACTTCATTCCCAAGCTCACTCATATTATAATTCTCCTTTATTTTTATTATTTTTCATTTGTATCATCCTCAGATAAATTGGCTCCTCTACCCATCTAGATTTAGATCTTCCAGATTTTTGTCCACTCCCTGTGATCAAACCTCTATATTTACCTTTGACACATTTCAAAATACCTAGGCCTATCATAAAATCCATTTCTTGTTTGGTAATTTGTCGCAAATCGATTCTCCTTCAAATTTAATGCAAAACTAGTTTATCTTCAACCTTGCCATATACTTCTTCCCACTGCTCTATGCATCTGATCATATAATCAAAATACTTTATGTATTGCCGGATAATCTCCTTATAAACAACCTTGTCGCCATCAGATAATTTCTCATAATCCAAATTCCCGCCGTACCTATTCTGCATTTCATTTAATAAGTCCCCGTAACCATCAATATCCATCTTTTGCACTCCTTTATAAAATCCCAATTGTCATATAAATAAAAAAGAGCCATTACGGCTCTTTCTCTTATGTAGCAATTGATTTACTTGTTCAACTAAATCCAAAATAATTCTACAGACTCCATAAATCGCTATTGCTTTTTTACTAAATTCTCCAAGTGAGTCAAACATTCTCTTAATAAATGATTTAGCTTTAACAATAACAATTCTTGCTTTAATCATGTTTAGTTTTCTAAAATACCTCAATCGTTCTCTTACTTTTTTGTTCCTCTTTATTAGTACGTACTTTAACTTTTTAAGATTATCTATTCTAGATAAAGTATCTGGGTCAATTTCACATGCGTTCTTGACTTGATTTAAAAGAAAATTAATTTCATCTATTAATTCTTCTACCTTTAATTTTTCCAATCTCAATTCTTCTTCATTAGGAGGAACGGGAAATTCTATCTGAGTCATCTCTGCTAAATTTGCGCCTTTTCCTTCCAGTAAATCGCGCATAGAAGCTTTACTTTCTTGAAATAAATAAAGGTATTTCTTACCCATCAATATCACTCCATTTCCGAGATTATTGACAAGATAATTATACCACTTTTTTTAGACACAAAAGCAAATATCTGTAAAAAAATTTTATTGGAGCATCAGTATCAACCAATGCCCCTCACCTTGAATTCTCACAAGGTTAGTCCTTTTGCAATTTAAGGAGGTGCTAGGGACCCGACCCCACGAAGGACGAAACGGCTGCCATTATAATGTCAAAGTCTATTGAAATTGCACGATATCAATCCACTTGCTGAAGGTGAACTGATAAAATTTTCAAAAGAATAGAGACATGTTTACTAGACATGCCTCTTAGAAATGAAATTATTAGATTAAAACAAATATGTTAAAGCCCTTACTGAAGGGGCTAATAACCAAATTAATTAGACCATACTTCCTTCGCATTTGATCTATCCCACCATCGAACTTGAGCACCTATTCTATAATTTGACTCAAAACTAAAATAGCATATATTTGGATCAACAGTTTCCTTTTCTCCTGTTGACAAATTTTCTAATACCAAATCATTATCATCATCTTCATAAACACGATTACTAGTCATGGTAACGGATCTATCCTCAATCATTTTTCTAACCTCTTTCTTCTCCTTTATTAGATACCACATATTCAAATATCATTTACCCGGCTATCTTTAACCCCTTCATGATTTTCTTGATCTTCCAATTGCTAAAATAAATATGGCAATCCCATTTATTTTCCACAACCGCATATTGAATGGCTTTTACTTGTGCTGCTGTTGCCGGATCACTCTTCCAAGGAGTAGTCCTCAACATGAACGAAGTAATCTTACTTATCATTTGATTCTCAACAAAGTCAATCATATCTATGGCATTTGAACCTGAATTAATCAATTCAATAGAATTATGATCCTTCAATGAATTAATCTCGTAGACATAAAATTGATCATCATATTTATCCTTTTCAATAACATAATGATAATCTGTATTTATTGACAAAGCATAAGTGTCATTGCATACCTTCCACCAATCATATGAAGATGTTTCATCTAACGTATTACCTAAATTAGCATTAAATAAGGCAACCTCTTGAGCATATAACTCTTGTTGCACAATTAATTCTTCTTCAGCTTTTTGATCTGCAATTTGCTTCTCAATTATTTCTTCTTTAAGTCTTTCTTCTGCCTCTGTCGGAGTTTCTCCGTTTTTAATTTTTACTCCAAAGACATCATCCATACTCATTAAATCATGGGTCTTAATGGTATCCTTCATATCTAATATTAAGCAATCAGACTTACTAGGATGGATTCTAAGCCCTCTCCCAATTTGCTGAACATATTTAGTCTTAGACTTAGTTGGAGAGGCTAAAATAATGCAATCTAGCTTTTCTAAGTCCCATCCCACTGTCAAAATATTGCAATTCGTGATAACAGGAAATTTAGCCTTTGCAAAAGCATCTAATAGTTCCTCTCTATCATCTTTATCAGTTTTAGAATTAACCGTTTTGCAATTAATTCCACGCTCATTAAAGGCATCCATAATATTATTACTGTGTTCTATGCCAGCAGTAAAAATAACTGTATGTTTCCTATCTTTAGCATACTTTAAATAAGCATCAACAATTTGTTTATTTCTATAAGGGGTATCAATAGCATCTTGAAGTGATTTTTGATTAAATTCACCAGCGACAGTCTTAACATTACTAATGTCTTGATCTGTCTGAATCTGAAATGCTCTTGGTTCACAAAGATAACCATTCTTAATCATTTCAAGAATAGATTTTCCATATGAAATCTTATCAAAAATATCTTTTAATTTATCCGAATATGGAGTGGCAGTGAACCCACATATCTTAATGTCATTGTTTAATTTATTTAGAATCAATTTAATTTGATCTAAACCCATATGTACTTCATCAAAAATAGCATACTCAAATTCACCTAATTCAAGCATCTTCTCTAATCGAGTTGATTTCTTATGACTTAGGCTTTGTCTAGTTGCCACACAAATTTTATGGTCAAACTCGTTAATATTAGCCTGGACTGATCCAACATCACAATCAGGATCTAACTTCTTTAACTTATCAATAGCTTGAATCCGCAATTCTTTGCTAGGGACAATAATTAAAACCTTACCCTTTGCTTTAGCAGCTACACTCGAAAATATCACCGTCTTACCACTAGCTGTAGGCAAAGCAATTAAACGATTTTCTCCTTCTACCATTGTCTCAATTATATCTACAGCCTCAATTTGATATTCCCTTAATTCCATTCCTTATTTCTCCCTCTTTTTATTTATTCCAGTGAACCTTAGTTGTTAATTAAACACATATTAAATACACATAAATATTCCCTAGTTTGGCAATGCGTCCCCATCTTACTTACTGGCATAGTAAATGAAGGAAAACTAGGAGCCAGGACTAAATATCTATGTGCATTGTTATGTGTTTAATCAACTTAGTGGCCTACGGCGTAAGGCAACAATTTGAATTTGCTAAGTTCAGGCTCCCCACGGTCGCCTTCACTAAGCAAATGTCAAAATTGATTACCTTTCTTTTGCCCACCGTGGGCAAAAGACTTAGATTTTTTGAATCTTTATGTCTTTATGATTAATTTTTACCCCCCTAAAATAGGAATTATCTATAATATAGAAAAATCCTAAAATAGGGGGGTAAGATTATCTTCAGTCAACCTCATAACTTTCCAAGCTGACTTGAATTTTTTCTTTTTGTTATTAATAATTCTACTTGTCTCAAATTCCTTTATGTAAAAATTAATTTCAATCTCTTTAAAATAACTATTCAAAGTATCTATGTTTTTAAGCAATTTAATTTTGTTTTCTTTGATATTGGAATTATGAGTATCAATAAGTCCAATTTTCTCTATTAATTCTTCCCTATCTGGAGCTTGTAACATAACATTACCAACAATACTATTTAGATAATCCTCTAATGAGTCCACATCGGAATCCAGAATCACTTCTTCAATTAAATTATCTTCATCAAAAGTATCTGATAGTTCAAGCCAGCTTAATTGTTCATATATGTAGGCAAAATTTTTATCAGCAATAAATCCTTCTATCATCCTTTCGGCAAATTCCATGTCTTTTTGTAATCTTGCTTCACCAATAGGGTTAATCATGAATTCATTTGTTTCTGAGTCTTTATAAAATAAGTCATCGCAAATTCTTGAAAGCTTATGATCATATTTTTTATTGAACGAGTTTTTATTATCATTTTCTAAATTGAACAAATCAAGGTCTTTTTGCTTGGCATCATATTTTCTAAGTAATCCTTCAAATGCTTTCTTTGACCTAGTGGATATGTAGAGGTTAACCGGCTGAGCTTTATCTATCTTTATCCTCTTGCGTCCCAACATTTGGATCAACGATGTTTTATCCCATGCCAAAATAACTATGTTGGTCAGTAAGTCATCTTTAATACTAATCCCATTATCTAAAGCTTTTGTTGCGATGAGGACTTTTTTCTCAAAACGATTTTTGGTAAGAATGGAAGCCAATTCATCAGATTTTGTGCCGGATTTGATTATGGAACATTTATCTTCTCCTAGCTCTGCTAATATCTTCTTTGCTTGATTTATGTTGCTAATAAAGATCAACCATTTTTCGCCAGACGCATCATTCTTAATCAAATTAGTAATAGTTTCAGTGTAACCATAGTGCCTAAAATATTTTGGGTTGACATAAGAATAATCCCTGCCAGTTTCATAAATCTTTGGTATTTTATTTGACTCTTTAGCGTACTTAGTAATATCATCACGAACATCATCCATTGTCCCAGACATAAAAATTTTAATGATGTCCGAATATTGTTTAGTAAATAGCCTAGCATATGTTAAATAGCATAGATTATTAAACCCACTATCAGTCAAAGGGAAATGGCACTCATCCATCACTATGCAATCGTATTTACTTAGATCAAAGTATTTACCTTTGTACATTTGATTAAGTGAACTATGCTGAAGGGCATGGTATGATGCTACCGTGACATTACCAATCTTTTTTATTTTATCAAGTTCTTTTAGGTCAACTTCTCCTTCAGGATCTCCTTCAGGAATCCTAGGTATTTCTTCCCCATATTCTTCAAGCAATCTAATTTTTATTTCACGTTTTAGGTTTGTTCGATTTGAAATATATAATAGCTTTTTTGGTGAAATCCAAGGAATCAAGAAATTCTCGATGAAGTAATTCTTCCCAGTACCAGTTTGGGAATCAATGATTACTACATCTCCCTTTTTGAAATCCTTATAATCATCACCAATGATGTCTGAAACAAATTTAATGTTCAATTTTATTCTATTATTATTTTCACAATCATCTTCTTTTACCTCATTCATTAATTCCCTCCTTTTCGTTAATCATTTTTCAATGATTTAATAACCTTTGGATAATAGAAACGCATCTAATGATGCAGAATGTTTATCGTTTAACAGTTTCTGACCTTTTCGCCATCTACAAAAATAAGCAGGATCAATCCCTAATTTAGTACAGATGAAATTCGACTTAACCCCACAGTCTTTCTGATATCTGTCACTCCTGTTTCTTAGCTCGCTTTGCATTTTTATCAACTCACTTTTATTACAATTTTTTTTGTATATTTTTTTTAGAAATAGCTTAATTTCTACTTGACGTATGTAATCTCATGTGATAATCTTACTCATAAGGAGAAGTGTACCTTCTCATATTGTAATTGTTTTAAATGTGCTTGAAACCCCTTTGTAGCAATAGTTACAAGGATTTTAGCTTTAATATTTTGCGTTTAAAAAGTACCTGAACCCCTTGCCATTAAAGGGTTTCAGGTACTTTTCTATTTGTGGAATTAAAATTGATTTATTTTGCTGCATTTGATGTCTTTTTCTTTTTCTTTTTCCTTTTCCTGTCCCTTTCTTGTATTTTATTTTCACTACATACCTTACACATTGTTTGGCTATTGCTTTGTTTCTTAACCCTCTTGCCACAACCTGGAGTAGAACACTGAATATAACCATCTTCTAATGACTTCTTAATATTCGTTTTAAGATTATTGATTATCATTAGTCCAAAACAATTGAATACGAAGCTTTTTTTGCAGTCTCTATTATGTTTGTAGATATATCTTATAACCATATCAACGGCATCGACTATGTCTACATTTAATTCTTTGCAATAGTTTTTAAATTCATATTCAATAGTTTGATAAACCGCCCCTGAAACTTCCTCCTTCTTCAATCCCCAAGATTGTGACCACATAAAAAACTTGTTCTTTGATTTATTTAGTTCTTTATACTTGGCAATAATTTTTTCATTAATTTCTATCTTTGGATTATGCATCAACGTGGAGCTTCTAAAATTGCCAAGTCCACTGAAATCATATTTTTGATTCTTAGTTCCCTTTTTTACCGGAATTTGAATATCCTCAATCTTTTTACACACTTGATTTACTGTACTATTATTTCGAGGAGCCACCTTCTTATTTTCTTTCTTTTTGGCAAATTGAAAGAAGTATGGAAGTGGTAATTGATCAATAGCGTTTATTTTTTCCTTCATTTCTTTAGTTGCTCTAGGCATTTCAAGAGTCTTAGCTGCATCAATACTAAAATTGTTCAAGGCGCATAAAATCTTTATCAAATCTAAATCTTTCTCGCCTTCTTGATTCCACAGCTTTGTGAGTTTATTACTGTACATTCCTATGTTTCCATATCTGAAGGCCAATTTTAATGCTTCATAGATGTTTTTATTATTTATTTCTTGTGGTGCCGCCTTGCCCATTTCGTAAAATAACGGAACGACACCAACCATATTACGTTTTGCTACTTCAATGAGTTTATCTGAGGCAACAACCAATGCGCGGTCACCATCATTATCAAATTGTAACAACTTGGAAATTAGATCATGGCACGAAGTATAAATTCCATCTGTACAGAACCAAGTTTCTTTATCCTTACTATAAGCATGATCCCTTACCCCGTGTTCCTTTGCCAAATGTGGAGAACGTTCAACTAGAAGTTCCTTTTTATTTTTGTAAAGTTTGCAGAAGACCTGATTATTTTCGAGTAGTCCTTCAGGATCTTTAATTCCACCAATTGAATACTTCATCCAGGCGAAAACATCTGGAATTAAATAGGTATATGTACAATCCAATTGAATTTTTCCACACTTAGCTTCTTTTCTTTTGGAATTGATAATATCAGACAAGTCTTCTTTAACATGTTTATCATTTATTAGTTCTGGATAAATTCTTATTGCTTCTTGTAGGTAAGTTTTTTTCTTATTTAATTTAGTTGCACCTAACAACTTCAACATTATATTCCTATCAGTGTAAGCATTTTTCAACAGCTCAACTGTTGGTTCAATAATTTCATCAATCTCTTCAGGTTCAATGTCTGTAAGTGTCTGAAGCATCTGATAATTATACCTTTTTTTCTCAAAGGTATCTGATTCTTCATTACAATAATTAGCATGACAATTATTAGCTATAAAATTCTTTTGATAAGTTTCCCATCCATATTCCTTAATAGTTCCGTCTTCATTATATTTATTAGGATAATACTTGTGCATTTTGAATTGACTACGACTAAACACATACTTAATATTATCTTTCTTTAAATCCCAGGTCTTACCATAAATATCTAGAACCTCATAATTACCATTATTAAACTTTTCACAGTATGCGAGAAAGTTGCAGGGAGTAACTAAGCCTTTTATCCACGGCAAGCGGAGCATTTTATTCTTTTTAGATACGCTTGGTAATACCCATCCACATCCGTCTGAGTGAGTTATTTTTATATCCATTGGTTTTCTTATGGGTTTATCGGCTAGTTCCCAATACTCCTCAACAACATGATCTACTATCTTCTCTATTTCTCCATTTTCATTTTCTATTTTCTTGTTGATTTTTCTCGTTTCTTTTTTTAACGTTTTATCTATAAAATCTACTTCTCCATTTACCATTGTTTCAAAGTCATCAATGACAATTGCTTTATTGATATCAAATCCTTCAATTACATCAGTCGCAGAATTCACAAGGGCAAGATAACTGAGAAATTTAACAATGTTCATGCCACGTTCTTCACTCTTATTAATGTCATCAATTGTCAGTCCACACATTAAAGTATTGGTGAATTCATCTAGAGTAGATTTTTTTATAAATACTGCCTTTTTCGTGCGGATCTGACCTGCCGAAGACGTTAAAATAACATACCGCTCTTTGACAAATCTAAATTTAATTTCTTTAGATAACTTGATTCCAAATGAGTTATCAAGCGCCTTCGTACGAGCCAATGTGATTTTTTTATTTTTTCGTTGTTTAGTGACATATAAATCAAATCCATTATTAATAAGCTGATTCATTATCTTATAACGATATAATTTAATGATAAATAAATCTTTTGTTAATTCATCAATTTCAAGGTCTAATGTTCTACTTAAATCCGATTCAAACAGACTGATTTTAGTCCAAGGCTTTAACATTTTTGCATTAAGCCTTCTAGGATCTTTATTGTTATCAATCATTTGATTTAATTCCATATTTATCCTTTTGATATATGTACGAATTTCGCTGTATATTTTACTAGTTCTTAACGATTTTTTGTATTTAATATTATCTTTTCCATAGTTATGGTCTTTCATAAATTTATTTATTTCTCTTTTAAACCATTTTGATTTATTAGAGTTATATTTTTCATTTCTATAATCTTCTAGATCTTCAAAACAAAATTTAGAATCTTTTTCTTCAGTAGTAGCGAAAAGATTGAATTCTTCAATTAATTTCTTCTCCGTTTTCAAATATATCGCAATATTATTTAGATCAAACTCATCCATTGTGTAGAATGATTTATCATCTAAACTATAACTTTGAATTTGATTATTCATAATTTCCCCTTTCTCTTTTTTCCTCTTTATTTACGTTTTAAACACTTCTCTAAGCCTTCATACCTTCAAGAATACATAATTGTACCCCTAAGCGATTTGCGATCAATCTAGCCTCAATATTTTGATTTATTATTTTTTGCCTTTCTGAAACCCTTGCAGGAGAAGGGCTTCAGAAAGCAACTTTTTCACTAAATTCTCAACATAACCCCTCTAATAATTAATCTGATTAGCAATTTCTATAAAGGCATCGACTAGATCCTTTTCGTCCATTCTCACGATATTTTTATATGTCTTTGATTTGGTTTCCTTGGAGAAAAACGTCTCGTCACATTCCGTAAGAATATCTATAAGTACAAAATCCTTTAGCTCGTTATGTGCGATTGCATCCTTAATCTGCCCCTTAACTGTTTGGCAATCAATAATTTGTGCCACTGTTAGCAAAATAAGAATTACTTCTGCGTCCTCCCCTCGGAGCTTACCAAAATCTTTTCTAAACCCATACCTACTATAATCCTTCTCCTGGCAAGAAATAGCTGCCACACGTTGTTTATGGTATTTGGGCAAATTTAATACTTGCATTAAGCTACCTCCTTCTGAGCAAGCGTATAAATCAGTGTCGCAACAATACTAGATTCAATATTATGACGGTAAGTACATTGGTGGAATAATATGTCTTGGAGCTTTATGTGAACTACTTTTCCATAGATTTTGTCATCAATATTGTCAATTCTGAAATCTAAGGTGAAAGATTTGTTTTTTGGATCATATGTTACCTTTATCACAATAGCCATTTTGCTAATTATCTTGTCAATAAGTTTAGTTAAATTTTTAATGTCCTCAGTGGTCATCCTTTCCGCAACCAAGTGTGAAAGGGATTTCGTGTTCATACCTTCAAGGTCTGGATATTGACTTAGAATCTCTGTTTGCATAGCTTCAGTCTTGGCATCGAGTCCACGAATATTAGTGACTTTATTCATTAACTGCTTCCTCCGCTTTAAATAGAATTTTTCTTTCTAGATTTGAAAAGAAAAGACATCTTACATCATGCTCCACAACATCAATAAATATATCGGGCTTTCCATTATCAATTAAATATTGAACTCTTGCTTCAGGTTGTAAGGTTTCTCTATTAACTAGTATTAAATCAATATCAGCAGTAAATCTGTTTTTATATAGATTTTCATCAACCGCTTTAATAAGTACATCAAAAATATCCATCACAGCCCATTTTTCACAATCAAAAATAGTACCATTAAATACGTTGAATTCACCAAAATATTCACACGTTTTCCAATCATAAACATTAAAAACCGGGTTAGGTTCAGTTTCATAAAAAGGCAAATTCTTTTTTGCTTTTTCAATACAATCATCTACCAATTTGGTATCATGCTTGCGAATTTCAATAATAGCATTTGCCAGTTCTTTCTTGGATTTTTTTATTAAAACTTCTTTTAACTCGTCATTATTAAGTGATTCAATCTTATTCATTCAATTTGTTCCTCCATTATTTTTTAATTTCTGTAATCATGGTCATCGCAGCAGTCACAGAGGATTTTACCCCTGTGCAAATTCATTTTTTAATTAACTGTCACGCCTAATTCTTTTAGTCCTTTGATGGCATCTGAGAAATGGATTTTACCTTCGCTATTACATTTGGTGCATCTTACAGAGCCATCTTTGTTAATAACGAAATCGGTCTTCTTATTACAAACTGGACAGTCTTGGGAAACTTTTTGTCCGGTTAATTGGTTAAGTATCGCTTGTTCAAATTTATTCATTTATCTTGCTCCTTTCGCTTTCAATTGCTCATACATCTCTTCTAATTCTCTATAATCCATAAACGCCCAGCTCATTATTGGTATCTTTATGTCAAATTCAATATTGATTTCGCTAACCATTTTAAGCATTTTCTTTTTCCAAGTCCTATCGATTTTATCGCTATTGCTTTTCCTCCTAATTTTTTACTCTCCTATGGGATAGGTAGGGGCTGAAATTAATCAACCCCTTTGTTAAGCACCAAATCTATGATGCCATGTATTTTTTGATTACTATTTTGTCAATACAGTAATCGATTTTTGGATATCATCAATGATAATTTCGGTTCCATTTACGGTAATGCTAATATAGTCATTGCTTTCTTTAATAATTTCTGCTAGGACACGATTATCACCACAAACTACAAATTCTTCACCGTTTGATGCAGTATAGGTTTTTCCACTGTTGGTATAGATACTCCAATCTTTAACACTAGCCATTTTACTCTTCACCTCCCTCTTATTAAGATTCGCACAAAGTCCCTTTTAAAAATTCGGGACGATATACGCAATATGATTTCTAATCTCAAATGTTATATCTTTTAAGTAAAAAATTGAAACTTCTATGTCAAGTGTATTGACAATACCTTAACCATGCTTTAAAATATTGGCATACCCCGGTTTAAGATGAACAAATGCAGAAACCTACATGTAAACTGTTGGACAGACATTTATACATAGAAATTCTCCTTTCAACTTATAATTAGACATAATGGCAGTATTTTACACTAACACAGGTAATGGGTTGGTGTGTTTGTGTATTTCTACCAATGGACTTAGTTTTAATATATCATATTCTATTTTAAAAAGTCAAAATTATTTTTCAGGGAAAATTTATGTTTATATCAAGGCCAACTTTGCAAAGCTGACTCGTAGTGGAACCCCACGACCCTCCCCGGTAATCTGCCGGATCATTGGGTTTCGGCCTTTCCAAAGGGCCATCATCAGGTAGGTTTAAAGAAGAAGTCATTACGACCTCTTCTCTTTTTTATGCAAATATTTTACTTACAAACCTTGCGAGAAAACAAACTTCTTTCTCTTGTTCCTTCTCGGTCAACTGATCAGCTAGAAAGTCTCTTCCTCTTTCCCAAGCTTCCTCATCGATATTTACCATTTCCTCTTGATAGTTCAATTCATATTGGCGAATAATATACTCTTCAGAATATAGTTCTTCATCAGAAGGTTTCCTTGGCTTGAAATCTATCACTCGCCCCATACTAAGCCACCCGCTCTTTGATCATTGATTTATATTTTTTGTAGATTTCCCTAACCTTCTTTCGATAAGCAGTAATTTTACCTTTTTGGATTTCTTGATACTTAATTGAAAAATTATTGCTAGGGGCTGTGTTACATGGGATCATTTCACTTCTATGAATTTCAACAACTTCCCAAGTTAAATCATAACCTGCAAGATTATTTAACTCTTGAAGCTTTTGTACTTCAACTTCAACATTTGGTTTATAAATATTACAACGAGTTGGTTTGGTATCGGAATAGTATTCCCACTTGGTTTCTTTTGTTTCTGTATCTTTGTAAATAACAATCTCCCCGTTGAATCGTCCTTCAGAATCCTTAATTACAAAATGTTTTTCCATTTTAAATCGCTCCTCTATATTTGCTCCCACAAAGAGAAGAGTTGGAAGGAAATTACATACACCTAAATATTCTAAATTGTTTTTGTTTGGTGTATAATACTATTGTCTAGATAGTTTTCTTTCCCACATGCTCCTCTTTGAGGGGCTTATTTTTTAATCTTTTTTGGATTTTAGGATATCTGATACCTTAAACTTTAGATTACCATTCTGAATAATTACGTCTTGGTCGCTATAGAGGTAATATTCTACGATCTCATTTACCAAGCGAGTCTTTTTTGTTCCGACAGCCTCGGCAACAATATCCAAATCATCTAGTACACCTTTTTTAAAATTGATTGATGTTTGGACTAAGTTGTCAACTTTTATGACCTTAGTAATTGTTTTCCACCTCCCTCTCAACTTCTTAATCATATTATACATGTAATTTGGTGTATTGTCAACACCTAAATTGGTGTATTCCAAATAATAGAAGCACTCTGAAAAAATAGAGTGCTTTTTTGTTTAATTAACTTCTATTTTATTATTTCTCGCACCATATCAAGTATATCGACCTCTACTGCACGTTTAATTTTCCGTTCTAAAATAGCCCAATAATCCTTTTTGGTTACTTTTACTTTAAGGAAGTTTTTGAGATCGTCCGCTACCCCTTCATCATAAATTTTACTATCTCCAAAGTAATCATCTAATATTTTATCGCTTAGTTTTAACAACCTCATATTTGCATCACTATTCTCAAAAATTCGTCTATATTCTTTAACACCAATTTCTTCTGGTTTTTCATAAGAACGATTATTAATTTGTCCGAAAATCTCCATCATTAAAAGATAGTACGTTGCAACATAAAGTAATGAAGATGCCCTTCTAAAATCGTTAATATTTGAAGTTCCCTTATGAGATCTCGCACTATAGCCAAGAGCCATTTTCGCGTATATGTAAACCAAATATGGAAATAGAAAAAATTCTACTTCGAGATTCTTTGTGTCTTGATTACAAACCTCACCCCACTTATCACCTATAGGAGTGAGTTCTTTCGGTTTACCATAAGCAATGTTTGGATTTTGTTTTATACCAGCGGTAAAATTCTGTATAACCTCTTTTGCAGGCAAAATATTTTTGAAATTGGGTGGCACTAAATAACTATACTGCTCTATCCCTTTAAACTGACTTTGTGTTGCCTTATCAAGAGTTATAAAGGCTCCTCTTTGGATTTCGTAGTAGTAACCGAGATGTTCAAATCTATTTTGAAGACTCCTTTGAAATTCGTCTAGAGCATAGAAATCCAGACCTTTAACCGCATTTTGTTTATTGGTAAACCTTGTAATATTATCCCTTAATTCTTTTTTAATTTCATCATCGTCTGAGGTTTTAGGTTTAATTACTTTGATTAATAAGTTTCCGTTTATTTTTTCTAAAATCTTTTCATTCCCAGTTTTAGTATTAAAGAATTTCTCTATTGATTTTGCAGTTTGACAACCATTTACTATTTGAGGACTAGTTAATGAAAGAACCCTACTCGTTCTTGCAAAGGTATCACATACTATGGTAACACCATTATTGTAATACCAAAACTTTCCAGGGTCAGTTTCAAGAGTTTTCTTTATGCCTAAATTAATATCAGTGCTATTTAAGTAATTTCTAATATTCGAGTGAAATAATAAATTCCCGCCAGGTATAATCAAATCTAAGTAAAAATGTTCTAAACTAACAATAGCAACTATAGTGTTATCAATTTCAAAATACTTGTCTATTCTTAGATTAATTATTTTATCTCTTATTCCTTTTGGTAAAGAACCACTCTTCTCTGCAATTTTTTCGGTAATTCCATCCAAATCTAAAAAATTGATACTAACATTAGCTTTAATTCTTTTAATCTCATTTCTTCTAATGTTATCTGCCTTAGAAAACACATTATCCGTAACATAATAACAATGAATCGTTTCGTCATTCTCGTTCTGCTGCCGTATATCCTTGCATTTCTCTAATACTACCTGCCTATTAGAAATAGGCGTTTCAACTAAAACTCTCTTACAATCCTCATTGAACTTAAGCATTGATTCGACTGAGTGTGAATTGCCGAATTTGCATTGTATGACAAACAATTCATCATTAATTTGGAATACTGCATCAATGCCATTATCCGATTGACCTCCAATTTCTGCAGCCTCAATCAATTCGTCTTCCCTAAGATCAAAAACGTTATTCAGAACCCATTCACAAAACCTATTCCCGACACTAACAGGATTGTCTTTTTGATTATTCGGAAGAACCGATTCTATAATGGACTCTCGAATTTTCTCAGTTAATTTATCTCGTTCCCGTTTAGTATTCAAAGGCTTTTTCCTCGAATAACTCATACCCAATCCCCCTCAGCCTATTAATTAAATCTCATATATTAACATTAATTCCACGTTCACCCTTAACCTCCTTTTTATATTGAGATATTATTATTATTGATACTTAGTTTTTAGAATAATAATTTAAATCCGTTTATACGCAATTAAACTTATTTATCTAATCTAAAATCAACTATAATTATTATTTTTGGTTTATTGTTATGTAAATTCTAAATTATTTGACTTATATATACATTTATGCTATTTTAAAATAAATAATATAACATTGAGGCTAATAAATATTATAAGATGTTCAAGAATCTATAAACAATGCACATTGATACAATGTAGATAAAGCTGAGGTGGACAAAATGAAAGTAGTAATCAAAAGAAGTTTCATATATGATCGCGAAAGATTTAAAGAAGCAGAAAGACTAACTAAAGAAATTTTTGCGAGAGTTATTTTAAGAGAATTACAAAAAGAAAATGAAAATAGCCAAACTCAACATCTTGAGGTGGATGATAAATGATTTGGAAAATTACTAGAAGTTATGAATATGATCCAGATAGTGTTGAAGAAGGGGAACGACTATACAGGGAAGCAATAGCTAAAGCAATTCTAGATGAAATTAATAATAAACAAAACAACAAGACTTTACCGAAAAATGATATGACTAACGAGGATCTAAACAACAATGACAAAAGATGAATTTATAAGCAAATGCGAAAATGACCCTAATGTAAGATATAAAGATAAATTCAAAATTAAAATCGGAAATAAAACTTACAATGTAAATGCTTTTGGTACAAAAATGTCTGATAGAGCCATTAAAAATTATATTAATACCATTGAATCAATGATGGATAACTAATTTTCAAAAAGGTGGGAAGGTATGAAGGTAATAAATTATTCAGAAGGGTGCACACCTGATCCTGAAAGCGTTCAAGAGGGTTTAAGAATTTATAGAGAAAATATCATAAAACTTGTTCTTAAAGAATGGGAAAAGAGAAATATTGAAGAGAAAACTGATGGAATAATTAACACATCACAAAAGGGAGTGACCACTTTTATGGAGTACATATTGCACAATACAGATATCTTTGATGAAGCAATTGCAGAAAAATTTGATGAACTTTTAAAGGTCGACATGGATTATTTCTACAAAGAAAAGATTTATGAAATGACAGTAACTTTCCACGAAAATTTGTTTAAGGATTCACGAGCGGATATTTTTCCGTTACCAGAACCATCTTATAAAAATCGAAAAATCACAAGGCCAAACAAATTTGATGATGTATTGAGTTACCAATTAGATATACTAGGTGAGATTCTTGAGAAAAATGGGATCGAATCATATTGTAAGATAATCCAAGGAGATGATCTTGAGACAGAGAACATAATAAAAATAGAGATTTGCGAAGATATTTCGGAACCGCACTTCTCCGGCAGTAGCAAAAAGAAAAACCGGATGAAAATAAACATCATCGGAGGCGAATTCAATAATAGGGGTTTTGCCTTAGCATATAATTATCTCAAAAATAAATATCTGAAGATGATGCAAAATTTAAACTGATTGCAAATAGCCAAAGAAGCAAATGATATATTGTTTAAATACCAAATGATATCAAAAAAATAAAGGATTTTAGATTATATTTGTGGAATATATTTCCACAGGTGATGTGTATGGCTTTAAAAAATAGACTACGTCAGATAAGGCATAGTAGGTGCATTGATAAACAGATTACTATGGCAAACATGTTAAACCTTCCTCAACCACAATATAATAGATATGAAAAAAATCAGATCCAACCATCATTTGAGATGGGAATCAAAATTGCTAAAAAATTAGGCTTGAGTGTGGAAGAAATATTTTATATTGAAGATGAAGAAACAGGAGAATAATTGTTCTTCTGTTTTTTTATCCAAATCCATATGTATGCCAATATATATTTTATGTATGGTCATGCATTTTTTTTATTTTTCAAAATATGATTGTGAAGAGAGTCATTCGTTCCTCATTCCCTCTTCTTCGGGTCTCACATTCTAGGTTTCATGCGGTCTAAGCATCCCTAAAAGTACACTCGATCCCTAAACTACTGAACAATTGATTGAACTGACTAATGTATAAATGGAGGTGATTAATTGGACTCAACAAAAGATTTTGCCTTAGACAAACACCTAGACGATTCCAAAGAGTTAATCAAAAAAATGATAAGAGATATCCATGCTATTCCATCGAAAGTGCAGAACACCATCAATATTTTATATAAATCATATGACCTAAAACCATTTATCCATAAGCAAACAATAATTAACTCATTGGACGAACTAACTAATGTCCAAAGTGATAATCCAAAAAAGAAAAAAAGATTAGACAGATTTATAGAAAGATGGACTCCAACAAAACTAGAAAAAGAATTGACTTGGTTTTTAGTGATCCATTTACCAGAAGCAATCAGTTATCAATCCTTTAAAAATCATGAACAGACATTTGCAGATTCAATTGGAGGTAGTTGTTATATTGAGCATCAAGGCTTTGCTGTCTGGATGACAATCAGTAACATTCAATTGAAAAAGAAGTATCCTTATACTTTTAATCCTTCAGACCATAAGATGTGGCTTCCTCTCCCTGTTGGGTATAGTTTTATGGGTCTCGTAGTAAAAGACCTTGCTAAAATGTTAAATTTACTTCTTATTGGTGTTCCTGGTAGTGGAAAATCAAACGTATTTCATGCTTGGATTTACACATTGCTTCTAATGAACAAAGGTAGACCATTAAACCCAAAAGTTATTGTAGCTGTCATTGATTTAAAGATTGGAGAGTTTAAGTATTTTAAAAATTACGGAATTCTTTATGCTCGTAAGCCAGATGAAGCATTGGAACTTCTTGATCAGTTAAAACAGGAGAACCAACGTAGGGCTTTAGTTATGGAGTCATCATCCTCTAGGAAATTTACAGGATGGTTAAAGAAAAAAGGTAATAATATGCCATTTATTATTTTGTTTGTAGATGAGTTAGCTGTTCTATCAAGTCATGCACCTGAAGCTTTAGAAAATATTAGAGAGTTATCTTCAACTGGTAGGTCTCAGGGTATATGTATTGTAGCTGCCACTCAAAGGCCATCTAGTACCATTGATAAAAAAGGTAAATTTTCAGACCTCAAAGCAATGTTTGAAGCTACTCTTGCAATGCGTGTAAGAGATGGTATTAACAGTCAAATGGCTCTTAAAGACAATAGGGCTTCAAACCTTCCAAAGATAGCAGGGAGAGGCATTTTTGATTGGGATGTTGCCTTAGAGGTTCAAACCATGTATTTTCCTGATCCAGACGATTCTAAGAAAGATGAAGAATTATTTAATCAGCTTATAGGTGAACTAGATCAAGTTGCTTTACCTTATCAAGATATCAAAGGGGAGGTTTTGGACTTTGACGATTTCTACACACAAAAAGGGATTCTACCGAGATCAAGCAATCTTAGCCAAAGTAGAACAACGAATATGTTTGGATACAAATCAAATCCATTTACTTTGTCTCAAAAACGTAGGGTATGAGATGGTATGCAGGAAATTACGAAACTTAGTGAAGCAAAAACGTCTTAAACGCGATAGATATTCAATGACGGAACCTTATTTTTATTGGATAGATGTCCGGCCTAAACATGTTGAACATAGGATTGGAGTTAATTGGGTTTACACTTTTCTTGAATTAGATCAATCATCTGAGATCCATTCTTTCCAAGCAGAACCTAAAGAGTATTTACCCATAGTTCAACCTGATGCTTTTGCGGTAGTTAAATATTTTAATAAGCTCAAATATTACTTTGTTGAATTTCATCGTGAGGAATCGGGAAATGTTTTCGATAAAATTTCGAAGTATGATGCCTTATTTAAAAAAATATTTGACGAGAAGAAACAAGGCAAAAAATCATATTGGTGGGTGAATCCTTTCCAAGAACAGACTTTTAGTTTAATTGTTGTGACTACTGGTTCAAAGGAAAAAATTCTTAATCATGTGCGAAATGAAAAGGTCTATGGGTACAAGGTGGAAGTCATGACACTAGATAGTTTAAAAGAAAAATGTGAGATTAGAAAGGAGTGCTTAACAAATGGATAAAGCGTTTTTAGATGCTGGTGGAACGATAATTATGTTTATATGTGCTATTGGAGTATTGAGTTTCTTAATTGAGCAAGTATTAAAAATGGTAGGCAAAGGTGAATTTATTACTTTTGTTCGGATCGGGGGATTTGCAACCTGTTTGCTAAAAGTAATCGTAGAAGTTGGTAAAGTATTGTCTGCACTTAGAACATTTGCTTCAGGTACATTCTAATGGCACTGTTAATTTATCATTTGTTAGGTGCATCAACGATAGGGATTATATGTTATTCAATTTTATTCGTGCTAAATAATAAACCCTTATTGATGTTAGTAAAACTACTTACAGTATTAATGATTGCACAAGTTATAGTGCAAGATTTGACACCTATCATTAAAGAATGGGGAGACAAAATTAATTCTATCCAAGAAACAGCCGATAAGATTGCAAACATTGGGCAAGGTGATTTTCAAATTCCCATGAAAGGAGAAATTACACAAAACTTTAACCCACCTGAACATCATGGTTTAGATATTGGTGCAACCTACGGAACACCCGTAGAAGCTACACAAGAGGGTGAAGTGACTCGTGTTGAATGGCATGACACATATGGTAATATGATTGTGATAGACCATGGAAAAGGGTTAGAATCGCTTTATGGTCATTTGTCAGGGATATCTGTCAAGGTAGGGTATCCAGTAATCAAAGGACAAAAGATTGGAACTTGTGGCAACACAGGGAGAAGCTATGGAAGTCATCTTCATTTTGAGATTAGGAAAAATAGTATATGTCAAAATCCACTGAATTATTTAGAATAACTTTTTGCTTTTACCTTTCTTGTCCTTATGTATCCCTAATCTTTCCCTTCTCCCAGTGCATCTTAAAGGTTTATGGTAGAGGGTTTGAGACCATGTCTTTTGTGGTAAAACGAAAGAACTATAATTAGAAAAAACACCCAGATTTTTTAGGTGTTTTTTCTAATTATAGTTAGTCAATTATTTATTAATTAATCCGATGTAACAATTGAAGCAAGATAACGATTGTACACAAAAACAAGTGATAGAAGATAAAAACAAGGAAAATTATGCCTATACAATCCATTGACACACAACATATAGGTGTGATTAACTACAGTTATACTACATATAGTGAGGTGGAGCTGTGCACTGTCCATTCTGCGGAAACGAGGATATGAATATTTTTGATTCACGCCAACTTCAAAAAGGAATAACAATTCGTAGGCGAAGGGAATATGAGTTGAACTTTACTTTGGAAAGTTTGAGCATCGACACGTTATTGCAAAAAGAAACGGGCGTTGTACAAAATTATCAAATGTAGAGGGAGTTTTTATTAATGAAATATTCCTTTTGGGTTACTATTTTAATGGTTTTGTTGGTCATATTCTTAGTATGGTCAGGTAAAGATTCTAATGGTATCTCCACGACTATTATAGTTGCTGTCTTAGGATACTGGTTTGGTCAAAGTACAATTAATAATCAGTAGTAGTCATAAAAGATTAGAATTTTTAGCAAACAGATATAGAATCTTCGATTAAATAATGTTTCAAACTACGGAGGGACTGAAAGGTAAGAATTACTTTTTGGTCCCTCCTCTCCCATCTAACTCCCGAACTATTATTTTAAGTTTGTTTGTGTTGATTTTAATCAAGACAATATTTTAAAATGAGAAAAGACCTCCTTGGAGGACGTATAGTTCCCTATTCAGTTGGCATAATTACTTTCAGCTCATTTCCTGCTTTCAGAAATTCTGCTTGCAAGTCATTAATGTTTGAGTTAAAGGTTATTAATGAACCACTTGGACTCTCTGCTTGAGATTCTATCTTAGAGTATATTCCGTACATTTCAAGAATCTTGTCATATGATCTTTTATACTTTTCAGTCGGATTGTTCAATTCTTTCATGAAACCATCAATAGTGTCTTTTGTCTCTTTGATTTTTCTTAAGGTGCCATCCTTGTTGAATTCAGCTTTTTGATTTGCTAATTCCGTATTAAAATCCCTATACCTAGATTTTATTGCATCACTCCAAACGCTTGAATATATTTCACAAATATTGACACTCGCAATAGTTCCACTAACAAGTAGCATTTGAGTCATTTCCATTGTCTGTCTATAACTGGCCTCAGCCTTTGCAGCAGTTGTGGTCTTCCAGTAATACATACCGCCTAGGCAAGATCCGACTAATAAAAAAAATGATGTACATAATAAGATCAACTTTTTAGTCTTGGACATTTTCGTTTTCTTTACTTCTTGGGACTCCTCAGAAATTTGCTCTGGTTCCGTATCTATTGTCTCTTGTTTATCTTCGGCCTGAGTTTGAATTATTTGATCATCATTGTCCATTCTCCACACTCCTTCCATTTACTTATTTTAACTATACCACCATCCATAGACATTATTTTGTTGAAACATGGTATAGGAAAAAATACCCTGCTTAAAATTAGAAGGGTTAATTAGTGTTCTAAAAACGTTATTATTAGTTACTAATTTTCTACTAATGACTTTTGAAAAACCACAAATATTGATTAGTAATGGTTTCTCAAAAACCATCATTTTTGGCAAAGAAAAATCCTTTCAAATGCAGTATTCATCAGCATCTCAAAGGATTTAATAGTAATGGTCAGGAATATAAACACAACTTTCAGGTTCTAGTGCTCGCAAGGGCATGGAGGTTCAAGTCCTCTCGACCGCACCACATAAGGGTTTAAGGGCAAATTGATAAATCAATTTGCCTTTTTTGTTTTTTATGCTTATATAGAATAATGAGTTGGTCAACGCCGTCAAAGAATAATCTTGCCGATGTTTTCCAGTCCACTAGCTATCCAATTTTCAGCGCTGCCAAAATAGAGACTTGGTATTAAAATAGTGACTTCCAAGAAGTTTTCCATAGTCCGTAAAAAGATAGCAACAAAGTACAACCAATGAACTCCAAAAGATGAATCCTACCCAAAAAGCCCATTTTCTCACCTGTTATGTTTGTAAGTTTTCAGAGTCCATTGACGAATACGCTCTTGATATCTTCTACGGATGATACGCCTTTATTTAAGCCAGGAATGTACATGTTGAGAATACCTGCTATTTGTTTGGAGAATATTTCATGTGTTTATTTACTTGTGTCAAACAAATAGTAAAGTTTACCACCTTGACAGCCAAAAATTGACCACCCCAAGGTGGTTGTTTAGTTAATATCAACCCCCGTTGACCTAAAAGGAATACATCATAGAAGCCATAACCCTAGACCCATTGAAGCATCCGACGTAGGGTGCCATGTAGTAAATGCTAGATGGCTAGATCTCTACATCTAATCATACTAATCTCAAGGAGTCTATCCTCAAAACCCATAATAAGTACTCTACGCTTATCTCAGAGCCTTCATTGTTTGTAGAAGTCCTAAAATCAATAGTGCAACTCCTGAAGCGCGTTCTGCTAGAATAAGCCTATATCTTTCCATTGGAATTCTTTCCTTAACCCAATCGATATACCATCCTTGGTAAGATAAAAGAATTAGACCAAACCCGAAAATAAAAAGGATTACACCTATTATCAATTCCAATTCACTAATCCACTCCCCTGTGTTACATGCATAATCCTGCTAATGAGTCCAACTATAGGATCGGTTCAACATCATCATCTACAGTTTATCTATAGATATCCAATGAGATAGGTTTTACAAGGTCATGGTTAGCCGTCTTCTATTCTCCTAATACCCTTATACACTTATACACTTATGTAGGAATCAATTACCTTCCATGAGATAGCTCCTTCATTTGTGTCGTATCTTAATAACATGTATCCCGAAATATGTCCATCTTCAAAATATGCCAATACCCATTTATCTGTAAGAACATGTATGTCATTGTCACTATAAAACCCCATTGTGCCACCCTTAATCCCCTTGTAAGGAATCAACTCGCTATGCTTCTTAAGATCTGCAACGATGTCTTTCAGTTGACCAGTAAATCCTTCACGCTGTAATTCCCGCATCTCAATTTTATCAGAGTCGAATAGTTTTTCGATCTCGCCCTTCAATTCCGCTACTTGAGTGGCGTAATCTCCATTTTCTTGCTTTAGTTTCATATTATTGTTAGATAAACTAATCTGGTTTTGCTCAACGTTACTTAACTTAGTCTGATATTGGAGAAAAACGAATAAGAAGACGGCTAACACTATCACCGATGAACCTATCCATATGAATCGCTCTTTACTTTTCACATCTATATCCCCTTCTTGGTATCTTTCCGACAATAATTTCCTAGCCACGACCTAATTGTATCCTTCCACACATTTCCTCGATATCCTTTTAGATCTTGGAAGTTACCGAATAAAAAAACAAAAATGCCAGACCGTCAGATATCAATCAAGCATTTCATACATCAAGGGGCCATGGAAGTTTTAACCTCCTTCTAAGTCAGTTAAGTCAAATACGCCGAAGTAATAATTCAATGATTTTCTTTGCAGAGGATCGTAATTAGTAGAGTCAGCCATTTATCCAAATGTAAATCAAATAATAGTTATTTAATTTGAATTTTAATATTGTTACCAACAGCCTGTACTGTTGCATTACGCTTCTCTTGCCCTATACCGATATATATAATTGTTTTGGAATCATCTGGTGAAGTAGCAACCTTTGCAATGTAAACTGGTCCAGAACCGCCACTAACGATGGGATCAGAGAACATCAACTTTTCTTTAGATATCTTATTTAGTGTTACATCATGGAGGCTCCCTTCAAACTTGTAGGCACCAAAGCCCCAGTTAAACTTTCTCAATTCTCCATTCCATATCGGTTCATCTGGTGACAACAATTTGACTGCAACTTGTTTTTCAATGTTTATTGTATTTGATAGTTCAAGTAACACTGTGTCTTGCCTGTCTAACGAAAAGCCGTTCAATTCCGCTTCTTGAGTCTTATCCGAATCCTGCTGTTTGTTAGTGTTTTCCTTATTCGGAGCAAGCACATTATCAAATTGTGTTTGTGTCGAACAGCCCAGAATAATCAATAGGATCAATAATTGAGCAATTAGCATTATAACTCTTTTCATTTGTCCCTCCCTAAGAGCCGGGATATCTTACGCTTAATTTAGGAGAATGCGCTGTTACTATGTAATCTCCCCTATGATTTGTTTTATGAAATAATCAGCAATAAACCCGCATGTAAAACAAGTCCAATTAAAGAAGTAACTAGCATCGTTTTTTGTTTCGTTTTAATGAAATAAAGTAGGACCGCCAGGAATATTGCTACAAAGAAGAAATCCAGAGTTCTTCTTGATAAGATGATTAATTACTTCCGGTTCCTTTAGACGATGATACGGTAGCCTTTTTTAAGATATCGATTGTTAACGTATCTCCATCTTTAGAAAGGCCTAAAATTTTAAATGGACCTTGATATAGTTTCATTAAGTTATCTTTTGGATTTAATACGTACCAAATTCTTGAATCTTTGTATTGTAAGATTTTTGCTTCAACCGTAATGTCTTCTTTTATTGAAAAAGGAGTACCCAACTCTGCTTTAACAATTACTTTTTCTATATTTGGGTCAATAACCAAACCCATATATATGGGAATTAGGTTTTCTTCAGTTGTAATCTTTTTAGTTTTTATTTGATATGAACTAATCCAAGTAATTTTTTCATTTATGTTAGCCATTTGAAGATCTTCAAATAGAAGAAGTTCAACATCGTCTATCCATATATATCCTAATGAAGTTCCTTCGAGATAACCAATACCAATCTTTTCTGGATTTGAAACCCGATAAAATACTATCTTACCATTCTCTCCGTAATCCTCTTCATTGATAATTTCCGAGTAAGATATATTAGATACCTTCATAGAATCTTCAACAGTTTGGTATGTTTCGTGGAACAGCCACGTATAAACAAGAAGATACAGAGTAAACAACCAAAGACTATCTTTCTCACTTTTGAGCATCCCCTCTAGTTTGAACATTTATTTAACCAGCGATGTCAATAGTTTATGAGAACTATTTTAACACTTAAGTGTTCTTTTTATATAAAGTAAAAATAGTAATGCTTAAGGAGGTATGAAATCTCTTCATTTCCGCTCAAATGAACACAATTCTTAAATGGAATAATTTGCATTATAAGCTTTTCTGCGGTATACTTTTTGTGTCATTGAACCATCCATAATTTCTCATATTCATGATAATGATCGGAGGAATTTTATGATTAAGCTTATTTATAAAAAAACACTAGAAGAGAGAGAACAGAAACATGGTTAACAATTTCGTTCAAGATTTGGTTCAAAATTTGATAAAACGACATTCTGACAAAAAGATTGGGGCTGAGGCTCTTCAAAACTCTATAAAGAATGCTATATCAATAGAAATGCTAATTAACAACTTAGCTGAAGTATTACGCCTATCTAAAAATCAAATTGAAAAAGATCTACAAGACTTTGGTTTTAAAGAGCTTATCGACCAATTCAATCTTAGCAAGTCAATCGAATTGGGAAACCAGAAAAATAACAAAAGTGATTTCCGTATTTGTAATAATACTAATTTCTTAAACCCCTTTCCAGAGCTTTTTAAAGTTAGCTCTTGCCCTAACTTTCTTGACACTATTGCGATCGACGATAAGCACACAGAGATTCTAAGTAGCTTATTCGAGAGTGTTTCTAAAACCTTTCCAAATGATCCCTTCATACCTATGTATAGGGAAGATGTTATAAGTTATTACACTGAATTCATTAATAATGTTGCTCCAGTAATAACCAAAACGATAAAAAGTTATTTTGGATCTACATATCCAAAATACATGGTAACGACTGGGATAGGAGCAAATGAACAATTTACTCATTTCGTTGCTTCTTGCAATAATAACGCGGATAATCCTAAGCTGAAGTGGTTAATAATTGATTCTCCAAAAAGTCTCTCGTTACTTCCTAATGATGCCACGATAGAAAATACTTTATTTGTTGAGTTTTCTCGAAGTAGTCTTACTGAAGAAACAGTCAAAATTCATGAATACACTCCAAGGGAAGCAAAAAGGATCGTTTTTTCAAACACAGGACCTTTAAGGCAACTCGCTGAACGTGATCAGAATTTAATACTTGAATTACCTGATCAAGTATCCGGAAGATTTGGAAGAAATAAGACTCCTATTTTACTAGCCCCTATGTTCATTGCTGGTTTGGATATGGAAGGCTATTGGAAACATATTGATTCAGCAATTAGAGCTTTTGATATAACAAATACCCAATCACTACCATTTATTTTGGCGAAATATATTTTGTTGTATCAGACACTTTCTTCAAAAAACCTTATTTACTTAGGCTGTAATGACGATAATTTAGGGTTATTGTCTGATGAGTTTATCCAATTCTGGAACGAGGGGGTTAATAAGGGAGGAAACGACTTATTAATTTCTAGATTTTTCGGATTACCTCGAGACTCTCATATGAATGTTGAAGGTTTATTAGGGAACAGTATGACAAAAATGGCCATATTCTTATTGAGAACTAACATGCGTGGTTACACTACCCATCCATTAGTATCTTCGATTATCGACCCAATAAATTCCGAACATAAAGGTTTACATTTTGGTGACGAAGAAGTAGTTTTAGCATATGCCAATTATAAAAGGTTTTCTGAATTGTTACCGTCAATATTGATTGAGATCCCGGTAAAACCTTCTTTAGAACACTCCGCGATATTAGGTCAACTTTTTGCAGATACTACGTTTATTTATTCCCGGCTTAAAGGCATTGATCCTGGTTCCAATCCAGAAGTTAAGTCTGTTAGAGAACGTTCCGCGAGTCTTCTTGCCAAAGTAGCAAGTAAAATCCGTGAAAATGAGGATATACCAATTAACGAGGCTATTATCGATTAATGAGTCGTCACTATTATTTTAAGCGCAAAATGACCTATTGAGTAGTTCAATAGGTCATTTGCATTCACTAACGATAATAATTAACTTACTTAATATGTACACCGTTTAGATATAATTTGCTAATTTCTCAAAATTGGGTAAGGCAACCTACTTCTCTTTCCGCCTGCTCCAGGGAATCCCATAATAACTCGTTCTCGCCCTAATTGTGCGATCCATTCTGAAGGGCCTAATGAGTTATTTACCATAAACAAGATGTTTTTTGATTTATTGTCTCCCCCAACTAAGTGTAATCTAAATCTAGAACTAAAGACTTCACAACCGCAAAGTACTCCCTCAAATAAGCATTAGGCCTCAAATACCAAGGCGTTGGCGAAGGAACACCCACTGGATTCAATCCATTACGCCTTGCTAGAAACTTCGAGCGAAACATATGGAAATCGTTCGTGATAACCAGAACAGGTTCAGAAGGTTCATAACTCGATTGTTGCCCAAGAAGCTTACGCGTATACCAGAAATTTTCCATTGTACTTGTCGACTGTTCTTCCTTGATGATTCGTTCCTTTGCGATGCCCTGCTCAACCAAATACCGCTGCATTGCCTCGGCTTCGGTAATCCATTCTCCAGGCCCCTTTCCACCAGAGACAACAACTCTCATATCCTCATTATCCTGTAGAATTCTTAAACCCTTATCTACCCGTTCCCAAAGAGTCCAAGAGAGTTTATCTCCATTAAGGCCTGCTCCAAGAATGATGAGGTAATCCACTTGGCTTGGCACTGGATCCTTGGTACTATACAGCAACAAGCTCTCAATTAGAATAAAAGACGCTAGAAGCACCAAAATACTTAAACGAACCACCCGTCGAAATCTTAGAAAGCCATCTTTTAAAAAATGCTGCTTTAGATAGTCACTCTTTAATCCCCAAAGGAGCATCGCTACTCCAAGGACACCAGGCAGAAGCGTTCCAAGATTGATACCCCCATTAAGTGCGAGAACCAAGACGGTATCAAGAATCCCCACCAATCCCAATATAATGAACATAATCAAAGCTCGGTTGTTTGCCAATCTCCCTCTTCTCCTTTTCCTAAGACAAATAAATGTTTATTACTATGCAGTTAATCGGTGGTTTGCCCTTCAACAACTATATTCCATATCTATCGCGAAACATGGCGAAATATGATAATAATTAAATTAGCACAAGCATCCAATCAATTAATTCGATTGTTTGCTTGTGCTTTAATACTAATGTGATGTATGGTGTTATTAAGAGGTAAATTATCGTCTACATTTTTGTGGTTGACATCTTGCGACATTCATCTGCACATGTACGGCATATATTAGCACAGTTCTGACAGTGTGTATCCTGGAATTTGGTACACTCAGCAGCACAAGCATCGCAAATTGTGGCACATAGGTTGCAGAATTGCTGACTAAATTCACTGTTTCTTGACATGTATTGAGAGGCCATAGAACAGACATCTGCACAATCTCTTAGCACCTGGATGCAGTGTATTCTTGCCTGTACATCAGGTTCGTTTAAACAAGCAACATAGCATTCTTCGCAAGCTTGAAGACAGGCATTACAAGCATCAATACATGCCTGCATAGTAGGATTCATACCAGTAGGCATTGGCATTTGATTTACTGTTGAACTTGTTCCGGTTACGTTAGTAGTTTGCATTTATTTTCCCCCTAAAAATGTATTTCGGTTATTATTGTGTATCATTCTATTGAGATTTATACCGGCCCGGTTACGAATCAATTTATAACTTAAGACAATTGCAGAAGGAAACCACCTTTAGAGGCACTTTCATTTGTCTGGGGGGTTATCCCTAATTGCAGGATGTCTTTATGTAATACTATAATGGTTATGCTTAGATTAAGAGGCCATTTTCGAATATTACGAAACAATTGTTTCTAGTTTCAGAATTGGAAGGAGTCTATTTATTTATGAGAATTTTATTAGTTGATGACGAAAAAAAGATTACGACGGTACTCAAAGCTTATCTTCAGCAAGAAGGTTTTCAGGTTAGCACCGCCATTAACGGCCTTGTCGCTTTAACCATGTTTAAAGAAAACCCGTTTGACCTGCTCATTCTTGACTTAATGCTTCCTGGCATGTCTGGGACGGAGATTTGCCGTGAGGTTCGTAAAATATCCTCCGTACCCATTATTATGCTCACCGCTAAAGTAGAAGAAGAAGATCGAATTGAGGGATTAAGTATTGGCGCAGATGATTACATTACAAAACCATTTAGCCCTCGTGAAGTGGTGGCCCGTGTCCGCGCTGTATTACGTCGAGTTAATAATGAAACTACCCCCCTTGCCGACGTGATCTCCTATGATAATGGCCTCACCATTGATAATGTACAGTATGAAATTAGGCTGCACGATCAGGAAATCTCATTAACTCCTACCGAATTTAAGATTCTAGGTGCCTTAGCTAAACACCCTGGACGGGTGTTATCACGGGGGCAGTTGGTAGAGATTGTTCAAGGGCACAACTTTGACGGAGATGACCGAGTGATTGATGCCCATATTAAGAAGATTCGGCAAAAGATCGAAATTACACCCAGCAACCCAAAAATTATTTTGACTGTTTATGGTATGGGCTACAAGTTTAACCCTAATGCGGGGGAATAACATGCGTACTAAATTGTTTCTTTCCACTTTAATCATTGCACTTATTACCTTAAGCTTCAGCATGCTTTCCGTGAACTTTGTCTTTAAACAACAGTTTAGTGATTACTTAACTCAGGTGAGTGAAAGAACCTTAGAAGATTTACCCTCTCGTCTAAGTGACCTATATCAATCCAAGGGTACTTGGGACCCTGCGGCTCTGAATGTAGTAAGTCATTCTCTGCCGATTGGTACAGTAGTTACTTTGACTGATCCATCCGGTAAACTTATTGCCACGCTAGAAAACCCCATGGATAATATGATGCATGGCCAAGGCGGTATGGGTATGAATATGGGCATGACTTCCTACACCACAACAAGTTGGAAAACCAAAACTTTTACTGTGACAGGACTCCTGGGGACTTTAGCCACTGCGGAGGTCCGCTACCCTGCAACGGCACAAATTCTTAATCCCCAAGATATCCACTTCCAATCCGCCGTCTTTCGTTCTTTACTTTTCGCAGGGGGGCTGGCCCTCCTATTTGGGATTATTCTAAGTTTCGTTACAAGTCGTCAACTTGTCGCTCCACTCAGACGATTAACCCAAGCCGCCCATCGTATTGGACATGGACACCTTGACGAACGCGTCTCCATCAACTCCAAAGACGAGGTGGGTCAACTGGCCAACGCTTTTAACGTGATGGCTGATAATTTGGATCGACACGAAACTCTCCGCAAACAATTTACTGCGGATATCGCCCACGAACTACGCACTCCCTTGACCTCGATCAAAAGCTATATTGAAGCTTTTCAAGACGGCATCCTTCCTGCCGATCAAGAAAACCTCTCCTCTATCCATGAAGAAATTGACCGTCTTGTTGACTTGTCCAGTGACCTAAAGGACTTAAATGTGGCCGAAATCGGTGGATTACATCTAAATCTTGAACCTGTGGACATAAAGTTCCTTCTTGAAAAAATTATTCGCAACCTATATCCCCTTTTGCAGGAAAAAGAAATAACTCTGGATTGGAATACACCGGAAGAGCCCGTGACTACATCAGGGGACGAACATCTTCTGACTAGACTCTTCTATAACCTAATACACAATGCCTATCGTTACTCGAATCCTGGCGGTCGGGTTACCGTCGAACTTTCACAAACATTAAGCTCCACTAATATTAAAATAAAGAACACTGGAATGGGTATTTCTGAGGACGATCTCCCCTTGATCTTCGAACGATTTTACCGTGCCGATAAATCCCGAACTCGTGAGACGGGGGGAACTGGGATTGGTCTAGCACTGGCGCGCCAGGTTACAGACCTCCATCAAGGCACGATAACCGTACAGAGTAAAGTTGGGCATGAGACTGAATTTATCGTTCGGCTTCCTAAGGAAATAGTAGTCACTTAGTAATAGTGAAAAAATAACCGATTCATTTACGATCGTATCATGGAAGGTGAGAATTTCCCATGAAGAAAGGACCCCGATTAATCAGGGTCCTTTCTTCAATGTATAAAGTTTATTTTGTACCTAGAACTTCCTCAACTAAGGGTTGAAGAGCTGGGTCTTTTAACATAGCTTCGAAGGTTGCTTTCATTTTAGGATCTGACATGACCTCTACCATAGGCTTAAACATTGACGGATTAGTCATTATACTCACCATGCTATCTTTACTTTCGCTACTTCCCATTATACTTATCATGTTTTTTTGAACATCACTATTTTTCATCATTTCCATCATGACAGGCACCATTTGTGAAGACCCCATTACTTTAACCATGGACTGGCGAGCATCAGGTGAGCTTAAAACATCCATCATAGCCGTTGGATTGCTCGTCATATATTGGGTCATATTGCTAGTATTCATCATGTCTTTTGTTTGGCTACCGCAACCAGCTAGACCTAATATGGCAATAGAAGTTAGACCTAAAAATACTATCGATTTAATTCTCTTATTCAAAAATATCATCTCCTACTCTTAAATCATTTTGATAAGTACGGTACTAATGAATTAATAAACTTAAACCATAAAGACAAGGGATTAATTGACTTCAAAATTAGATCGAATTAAAGTTCACAAAAAAACCAATAAAATTTTTCTTCTAATATTCGAAAAACCCTATAATTCTATGTATTCTCGATAAGCAGACACCTCCTATACTAGGGATTTATCAATTAACCAGAGTATCCCTTAAATCTGTTCATGCTTATCCAAAACAACCCATTAGATTGTTTAACTTCCTTGGCTTAATACTACCAATGGTTTCCATTGCCATAACTACAGTATAATCCTAAGTTGTGAATAACTTATGAATTTGTCATAAAAAGTTGAATTGAGATGTACATATTGAAACCACCTTACAGAGAATTCAAAAAATGAAGAACAAATCAAGATAGATATAACAGAATTGGACTGAAGTTTTTTACCTCAGTCCAATTCTGGTTCTTTTCAAAGGGTATTAATTTTTAGTAATGAGGGTTGGAAGCCTTTTAGGAGAAGCGTGTTCAGCGTTACAGATACCGAACTCATAGCCATAAAGAAGGAAGCAAGTTCTGGGCTGACCAGAAGTCCAGTGAAAGGATATAGAATACCGGCTGCTAAGGGAATCCCTGTGATGTTGTAAACGAAAGCCCATACCAAATTCTGCTTAATCTTACGCATAGTAGCCCGCCCAATTTCGATGGCTCCTACCACATCGCGGATATCGTCCTTGATGAGGATGATGTCGCCTGTTTCTTTGGCAACGTCGGTACCTGAACCAATAGCAATCCCCACGTTGGCCTGAGCTAAGGCGGGAGCATCGTTGATCCCATCCCCAACCATAGCCACGTTTAGACCCTTCTCCTGAAGCTTGATCACTTCGGCGGCCTTATCTTGGGGCAGCACTTCTGCCAGGACTGTTTTAATCCCCACCTGTCGAGCTATGGCTTCTGCCGTCCGCCGGTTGTCCCCGGTAATCATGGCTACTTGAACACCCATCTGTTGCAAGCGCTCCACGGCCACTTTTGCGTTTTCTTTTAGGATATCAGCTACTGCAATGATTCCCGCAGCCTTATTATCAATAGCCATCAACATGGCTGTCTTCCCTTCTTCCTCAAGCTGCTCCATCTTCATACTTAGGTTTCCGATATCAATAGTTTGTTGCTGCATCAAACGACGGTTTCCTAATAACTTTCTAACTGTTGATATTCATATGAGAGAGATTCAAAAACAATGTTTATTGCCGTCAGGTCTTGCCACGTTCGTATTATGTAAGGCGTGAATTTCCCATGAAGAAAGGACCCCGATTAATCAGGGTCCTTTCTTCAACGTATAAAGTTTATTTTGTTCCTAGAACTTCCTTAACTAAGGGTTGAAGGGCTGGGTCTTTTAACAAACAGAATGGGGCTAGAGTTTTTTACCTCAGTCCCATTCTAATTCTTTTCAAAGGGTATTAATTTTTAGTTTCATGTTGATCCTGAAAATTCTTTTGGTCTTGCCGATGCCCTCCACAACAGCCCATACCCCGTCGATACATAAAAAACATCACTCCAAATAAAACGAAATACCACCCATATTGGTTTAAGAATTCTCACATATTAGAGACCTCCTTTAAATCTTCATTTATTTCTCGTTCCATTCCTTGGTATAATTAGAGCTGCTGAAACAAGAGCTATTAAAATCATTCCCACACTACTCCACTGTGCTGACGTCAAATTAAATAGATAACGGGCGCCATCCCCTCGTAAGAATTCTAACGCAAAACGTCCTAGTGAATAGAGCACAATATAGGTTAAAAAGATGATACCCCTTGGCCATTTGCGCCAACGCGAAAGGATTATGATCAGAGCAAATACAACCATGTCCCATTGCCCTTCCCATACCTCTGCAGGCCAAAGAGGTTGGCTGCCATAAGCTTCATAAGCTGGAGTTCCCGAAGGATATACCAAGCCAAAACCCTGGTTGGTTGGGCTTCCATAGGCGTCCCCATTGAGAAAGCAAGCAATTCTTCCCAGCCCCTGCCCTAAGATAATTCCTGGGGCAGCAATATCGGCCATTTTCCAAAAATCAAGTTGGTGTTTACGAGTATAGATCCATCCCACAATAAAAGCCCCAACTAAAGCTCCTTGAATTGCCATCCCACCATGCCATATCATAAAGATTTCGGCGAGATGAAGGGAGTAATAATCCCACTCGTAGAAGAATACTTGCCAAAGACGTGCTCCAATAATGGCTCCTACCACTGCATAGATCAACAAGTCTATAAGATGCTGACGATATTCCTTTTCAGAAGGGGCTAAATGATAAGCTACCCCTAAACCAATTAACAGTGAGATGGCAACGACTACACCGTAAGACCCTAGAGAAAATCCTCCTATGCTGAATAAAGTTTGAAGCAAATTTGTGTCCTCCTTCTGAACAGTTTCTAATGTTTAATTTCTTTAAATATCAATTGAATTATTATACGACTTATTCCTTTACTGACTCCCTAGCAACTTCTACCTCCTCAGTGTAACTCTCTAATTCGAGGATCTCGTGAATAAGTTGTGAATTTCTTATGAAGCTCCCAATGAAACAGTTATCGAGGGACTAGCCCAAATGTTTAAAAGGCCCAGACCCTTTATTCGGTCTGAGCCTTTTATTAACCTAAACTAAGATTATTCAGCTTCATGAAGATTTATCTCCCCATTCTTCCCATAGACCCCGTCCTATGCTGGTTGCTTGATTTTTGGGCAGGCTGTTGAGAGTCATCAGAATTGTTCAAATTGTTTGTTCCAGCCATTCCTTGTATGTGTTTAGGATTATTTACCTGGCCATTTCTATTTGTATTCATTGGCATATCTTGCATTTGGTCATTCATAGGCATATTCCGCATTTGAGCATTTTCGGACATGTTTTGCATCTGAGGATCGGTCACCATGTTTTGCATTTGGCTATTCATGCTAGGGTTGGAACTCATCATTTGACCGTAGACATCAGTATGGGAGGGAACTGTTTGATCTGGCTGAGTGGTTTCTAGCTTCTCCACTTCCGTGCTTGTTACATCATTGTTATCCATATAGGCCTGTGCGTACGTAGTCTTTGGCTGCATATCCGTTGTATTGCTGCCAGTTGTAGTAGCGTTAACAGCCCCCGCTAATCCCAATACCATAGCCATTGATAGTGTAACCATTAAAGCTTTGTTCTTCATCATAATTCATTCAAATCCTTTCAAAATACCTCGATTGGTGTTTGATTGATAGATCTAATACGGAACCAATTTGAGATTTTTTCAATCTAGCGATCACCTCCCGGATCACCAATATATTCGTCTACCTGTTTAATTATCGAGGGGTAGGTTAAGAAATCCTATGATAAATATTCTTCACAGGGTACCCCCTGAAATTTCCGATACTTATACGAAAATCTATTAAATGGAGAGGTTTAAGTGTCAAAACTAACGATTCAGCAATCTCTATAAAAGAGGGAAACGAACTTATTAAAGAAAAGTACATTAATATTATCGTAAATATAGTTGATGTACTGATCGTTCGATTTCCCTTTGAATATTCGAACGATTTTACGTGTAATAAATCACTGACTCATGAGACGGGGGGAAAGATAAAAAGATAATGCGAGCCCAGGTCCGCAAACCTGGGCCGACGCATTATCTTTTTATCTTACATTCATCATTTGATTCATGACCTCTAAGTTTTGACCTTGCATATTTGACTCATCGCTTGACCGTTCTCTTGCATGAACTGGTTCATTTGATTGAGGGTAAAAAGCCAATCACATTTTAATTTGTAGAAGATTACAAGTGACCTCAGCCTTAGTTCTCTAAACTTTTAGGATGATTACGCTCAGCAACTCTTTTTTTATTTCCCTTCAGCATCATTGGTATCATCAATATAGGGCAAAGAAATGGGATAATACTTATTAGGCTATTCCTAGCGTTAGGCGATAAAAAGCCTCCTATAATCGGTAATAAAATCAAAAGTAAAATTGGTGCACCACAGCATAATGCCATCATCAACAAATGAGATTTATGGCCTTTATGATTTTTTTCGTGGTCGATATCACTTTTATTTTTGTCTTTTTTTTCACAGCAACTCAATATTTATCCCCTCACTTGCTCGGATTTATTTTTGCTTTACGCAATATCACTTGCATTCTATAAATTAGTCATTTGTAACCCTGTAACCAGCCTCCTCGATGGCTTTTTCCAGTATATTGCGCTCCGCACTTCCGATAACCACGGCCTGTTTAAGTGCTAAATCAACTTCCGCTTGAATGACACCTGGAGTGTGTTTTAGATCCTCCGTGCTTTGTCATAAAACTCTGCGTGCTCCAATATAACGCTTGGACCAATAGTTATCAGAAAGACTATGGATGCCTACCCCTTCGCTGGCAGAACCGATTGTTCGTCCACCTCCGATATATATTCTCACGTCAGATGCCCCTGGTTTATAGGTGGTGAAAAACACCAGGTCTCCAGGTTTGAGTTGATCACGGCTGACAGGAGTTCCAACTTTGTACTGTTCAAACGATGTCCTGGGGAGAGAAACTCCTGATGCCTTAAATACATACTGCACAAAACCTGAACAATCGAAACCATCTCTTGTCGTACCACCCCACAGATAAGGAACTCCTTGTAAACTCCTAGCCCGGCTAATTAGCTTATCAACCTCTGAACTCCCTCTGGATACTTGCTGAGAAAGCTTTGGCTTAGTCGCAGAAACGGTTTTCTTTTCTGGAACCGGAATGCTTTTGGAGTTACTTGAAATCGACGCATCATTTTGCTTAGTATACTTCTTATCTGGCGGTTTGACTTGGCCGTCTGCCTTTTTCGAGTCATCACTCGTTTTAGGTTGCTCACTAAGCGCGATGTTTTCTTGGTTTTTCGTTTGGTCCTCTGCGTCTTTTGTCAGATCATTTCCAGCCGAAACAAGGTTAATGCGATTCATCTTGGCTCGAACAATCTCTACATTGCTCCTACTATTTATTGAGTTAAAAAGTGGTTGCTTAACCGATGCTTGAGTGGAAATAGTGCTTCCACTAAGGCCTGATGTCAGTATCATTCCCGAGAGAGTTATAACGCTCCCCCACTTTTTTATGGATGAAATCAATATTGTTATCCACCTTTCTGCTTGCGAGGTTAGTTGACGGGTTCGGACTAAAGGTGTAAGCCCTACACGCAAAAGCAAACGTGATTCACCCCGAAATAAAAATCCCCCGTTCTAAGTGATCAAACTCAGATTCAGCAATAATATCTAGTCAATATTAAGACACTAGTAGTTTAATTAATGGTGCGGAAGCGATGAAAAAGGGCCAGCGAAATTTGAAGGCTGACCCTTTTCGTTTAGTTAATATTTCCCAATAAACTCTACCGATTATTTCTACAGTTCAGTAGTTACCTCAGCTTGTACAACTTCAGTTGTTGCTTCAGGGTCTGCAGCTTCGGATATTACCTCAGTTTCTGTCGGTTCGGTAGTTGTCTCAGCTTCTTCAACTTCAGTTGTTGCTTCAGGGTCTGCAGCTTCGGATATTACTCAGTTTCTGTCGGTTCGGTAGTTGTCTCAGCTTCTACGACTTCAGTAATTATCTCAGTTTCTATGGGTTCTATTATCTCGACTAACTCAGCAGCAACATTTACGCTCACGGCTTCACTTATAGACTTGTATGGTGCTTTAGCAACGATGGCTAACCTATCATCTTTGACTAGGGTTACACCGTCCTTTAGGGTCACAGTATAGGCACCGGTTCCATCAGCTGTCGCTTTGCCAATTACAGTTTCGTCTCTAATAACGCATACCAATGCATCGGCATCTGTGAATCCTGAAATTATCTTGTCTCCGGCTCTTACAGTTCCTTCTACTTCAGGTAGCGTTGTTGGAGCTAGCGCTGCGGCTACATTGACACTTACAGAGTTACTCTTAACTTTGCCTGGTGCCGTGGCCGTTATTGAAATCACGTCGGCTTCCACTAGGGTTACTCCGTCGTTTAATTTCACCATATAAGAACCTGTTTCATCAGCTGTTGCTGTGCCGATTTCGTCTCCGCTTCTCTTAACACTTATTGTCGCCTCGGCCTCAGCGGTTCCCATTATCATGGTTTCGCCGGCACCGACTGTTCCCATAACGGTCGGTTGTGTTGTTTGGGCTGCAGCAACCGTTATATTTACGGTGTTACTTATGGACTTGTAGGGTGCTTTGGCAATGATCGAAAGCACTTCGTCTTTGGTCAGGGTTACACCGTCGTTTAACGTTACGGTGTAGATACCTGTCCCATCGGCTGTCGCTGTGCCAATTTCGGTATCATTCTTCTTAACACTTATTGTGGCCCCAGCCTCAGACGTTCCAGAAATGGTTGTATCTCCAGCTCTGACCGTTCCTGAGATAACGGGTTGCTCTGACTCTTGAATGACATCTCTATCTCTATCTCTATCGCGATCTACAACTGGTGTAGATGAGATGTCGCCTAGTTCTGTGGGGGTATCTGTCGTTGTTTTTCCGTCCACAGTTCCTCCACCACTTACTTTGATACTGCCAGTAACAGAACTTAATTCAATAATATCCGCACCACTTTTAACCACGATTTCAGATGTTCCCTTTGTTTCTAATTTTTCAATTTTGCCTGATAACACGGTAACAGATGAGTTATCAATAATTGATACGCTAGGAAAGTTACCTGCTAACTGAATTGAATCGGGAGCCGATGCCCCTGTCACGTTTAAAGAAGGAATAATTGAGCCATCTGCAGCCGTTAGTTTAATGCTCCCACTAAGGGAAACTTCGTTAGAGAATGTTCCTTGGAGTTGTACATTAATAGGTGTTTCTCCTAGAGACTGTGCGGCCAATGGTCCAATATCCGCTCCGTTTTGTGATTCTACATTAGCATTTGATTGAACTAAAGTAGCACCCAAAGTTGTTCCTGTTTCTGCCACTACGCGGACATTTGAGGAACTTGACACGACCAGACTATCGGAAGTGGTTTCTTTCAAGTAAATGCTAAGTTCTGCACCCGATAGGACGACAATTCTGTCAGCCTTCACGCTATTAAGCGTAGCAGAACCGTCCTTACCTGGATCAATAAATATCGTACCCTTAACAACGACATTCTTCAGTGTTACTCCATCTGCATTGACGAGAATATTTCCGTTGACTATTTTATCTTCGAAGGTTGCTTTAAGACTATTTAATTCCAAGGCTCCATCCAAATTGTTCGACTGTCCGGGTTGGGTATATCCTAAGCTTTGAACCGTCGAATCTGATATTACAGCTGTTCCTCCCAAAATCCCTGGATTTTTGAGGGCTATGTCTGTCCGAATAAACCCTTTAGTACCGTCTGGAACAGCTTCTCTATTCGCTAGTACAATAGCGCCTCTCAATTTGGCCACCATGGGAGCCCCTGCCAGAGAATCGATAAGGCTAGTATCATTTCCGTTTGCAAAGAACATTTTGCCCCCTGCAATTAGGTTTTTAAATTCCTTTAACACTTCTGTGTTAGTATCAAAACGATCATTACCGCTGAGCCTCAAAGCATTGGGAAGTGCATCCTTTACAGAATCAGATACAACCGCTGTCCCACCTATGACATAGGTTTTGTTGATCCCCGACGAGTTGATAAAATCTGATACAACTGTTGGTACGGAATCCTTATCGACGAGCAGAACTGGAATACCTTTCGCCGCTGCAATTGGAGCTATAGAAATTGCATCGACATTTGCAAATGCGTTCGTGACCACAACTTCTTGAAACGGTTTTATGGTTTGAATTTCCTTTGCGATATTCACAGCCGTTTCGTATCGATCATAACCCCCTAACCGTACCGTTTGAATACCCGCTGCATTGAGATCACTCTCTACTTTAGCCGAAATGACCGCCGTCCCACTTACCATATATACCTTTTTAACTCCTAGCTTCTTTAATTCATTCATTGTGTCAGAAGGTACAGTATCTTTGTCTGCAAGGAGTATTGGTCCATCGACTACTTTAGCGAGACTTGACGAGGCAAGCGCGTCCACCATGTTCAGATCACCAAACGGCGCTAGAACTGCTGTGCTGGCCGATTGCCACCCATAGTCTGCGATCTGAACTGCAGTGCCATACCGGTCATACCCACCAAGACGAGTAAGCGCATTTACTAAGCTCTGAGTAGACTGAACATTGTACGTTTGTTTTATTTGGACATCGCTCGCCATAGCGACCACTGGATTTAATCCCCCAGTCAGTGTAATTGCGGTAATAGCCAGCGATGCTATGAGCTTATTAGGATAGAATGTTGACACCTAATTTCCTCATCTTTTTGTTGTATCTAGCGTTTTTCATTTAAGTAAGACTTATTTATTTCCTTTTTTCACATCTCTGTATACTGAAATTCACTAGGTTTGAATCCATCAGCGTCACCACTACCTGCTTATGTGCTGAATTGACTTCTGCTTGCGCAACACAGGAACTTTCCCGTAATTATTGTCTAAAAATTCATCATTATACTTCCTGAAGTAGTAGAACCGCCGTTGGTCATCATGTTTGCACCTGAACTACTCATGAATTGGTTCATTTTATCAAGGTTATCTTGACCCATTTGGGCCTTAACATTTGGGTCTGAATTCATGAGATCTTGCATCGCCTTAACATCTCCCGATTGCATAGCATTCTGCATCTCCTGCGAATTATGAAGGTTTTGCATTTCCTTCGAATTCATTAACTCTTGGTGTTCCTCCGGTGAAAACGTTTGTTGCATAAATCCTTGCATTTGAGCGACCCACCCGTTCCCTTGTTGCTGGGTCGTTCCAGCTAAAGTTGGTAAAGCTACAAGCCCAACTGCCAATACAGCGGTTCCTATGATTGCTGTGAATTTTTTACTGAATTTCTTCATTATATATTCCCCCTAATTTAATCTTCGTTTTACTGCCTTACTGATCTTCCATGTCCTAAGTGTAACTTTAGGATACGATTTTCTCATGAAAAAGTTATGAATTTCTCATGAAGAAGGGATGTAACAAAACTTAAAGTTTCACTACATCCCATCTTCATAATGAGCGCTTAAAATAAGAACGATACAGGCAAGCCCTCGGAACATTTATTGCCTGCCCAGGCATTTTTTGTGTTTACAACATACTTGATCCCATGTTGAGGCATATTTTGGCGAATACATTTACGTAACCATGCCTCCTTTTTTTGAGTTATACAGTATTATTACCTAACGGTATTACTTACCCTTCTCACTAATATGAGGGTCGGGAAGTAAATGACACTCCCAACAATTCGGTTTTACAGCAGAGTAATTATGGCATGAAACACAAAATTGCTCCGATGTTTTTACTCCAGGGTTATAATGACAGTTCAAGCACGTTTGAAAGCTAAGTTTGTATTCTTTCCCTTTACTATTAATATACTCCGTTTTGCCCTCACGCACTCCTTCTTCTCTCCATTGGTACAGAAGTTTCATATGATTAGCCTTCATAAATTCCGTCGACTCGATACACTCCTTAACCTCTAGTTGCTGGATAGCTGGAGTATCCAGATTTATTATAGGCCCCTTGTTAGATTTCCCTAAATTATAAAAAAGAGGAATGCTCAGTAAAGCAACAACGAATATAAGCCCCGCAATTATTCTTCTTCCTTTGAACAACATCTAATACCCGCCTTTCCGGTGAGATGCCTTGCCCATAACTCAATTTCACAATCAATCTAGGACCACATCTCTTTTAGTCATTCACTTTCCACATATTATCTCTAAATGTGTGACTTATTATGTAGAATGAGTTGGTCCAAGGATCGGCATGGTTTATATAGAGTTAACATAAAAGCGACTAAGGATTCTACTCCTCAGCCGCTTTTTATATGTTTACGGTGCTTACTTAAACCTTCCTATAGACAAAACGGAATTGCTTTAATAGCCACATTATTTGACATCAAACGATTGAATAATCGGTCCCTGCCAATTCTGTAACCAGACTTGCCCCGTATATCCATTTACATTAAGTTCCATATAATCCTTGCCACCCTTTTGAACCATAAATTCGTAATACCCCGGAGCTAGTTCGGGTTTTCCGATCGAGTATCCTTCTCCCATTTTGGTTACAAACTCTTGAGCATTCTTAGCAGCCTGTTCTTCGCTAACCGTAACAGCTCCATCGTTTCCCCAATTCATATGTCCATATTTTGTGTTCCACATTATATTTGGCCCCATGTCAGTTATGATCTCTCCCCCATTCTTGAAAACCATAACTTCGTAGGCTTTAGCCCCTGTCTTTCCCTCTTTAAACTCTACCCCATAAACATTTGAAAATTCATGGAGCCGGGAAATTACAAGGTCCTGGTTAATCTTCTCTGCATAAGCTTTTGCAATTGCCACGGCTTGATCAGATGAGACAACTACGCCATTGGTGAGATCAACTCCCAGGCTTTTAGCATCATATCCGTTAACACCCTGGCCCCCCATCATGCCGTAGCCACCGCCATATCCGTTAACACCCTGGCCCCCCATCATGCCGTAGCCACCGCCATAT